>Ga0196964_10000254_pt1 | contig 40122 bp, 33 predicted proteins | sample S1_10metaG_FD_148615 | JGI IMG/M metagenome (GOLD analysis project Ga0196964, IMG submission 148615) | Soil microbial communities from Anza Borrego desert, Southern California, United States - S1_10 | ecosystem: Environmental > Terrestrial > Soil > Desert | place: USA: California | collected...
AATCGGTACGAACATGCAGATAATAGATCTGAGATCCCGGAGTGAAGGGAACCGCAGTAGCAGAAGTGTTCGTAGTTGCCGTGCCGGTAGCCGGCGGTGTATTGGTATTGGTGACGGCATACTCATAGCCTACGGCGCCGGTCACAGCGCTCCAGCTAACATCCGTTGCGGTAGAGGACATGTTGGCAACGCCAAGTCCGGTCGGAGCAGCGCAGGTCGGCGGAACGATCACACTGACGGTGTAGTCATGCGTCTCTCCGTATGAGTAGTTCGTACATGGGTTGATACCCCCGGCAGGACTCGCATTATACGCAACCCTTACCCTCATTCTGTGGGTACCCAGTGCTGCAGTAGCCGGAATAGTGATGTTGAAGGAGGCGTTAGCCGTTCCGAACGGTCCGACATTACCTACCGCATCCGTAGGATCGAAAATTCCGTCATCTCCGAAGTCTATCCAGATATTCGCATATTCACTGCCGCTGTAATTAGAGTTGATCGTACCTGTATAGGTAGTACCCTGAGCCAGGTGAACTGCAGGCTGGGCTGTACGGTCGTCGTAACCGCCTGTCGTACATCCTGTATTCAGATCATTGAAGCTGGTACCGTTTTCACCGTTCAGCACGAAGCTGTTCAGGTCGTCGCCGTACATACAATGATTGGTATATGCCGGAATGCAATAGCACTGCAGCGGTGGGTTGACTGCGACGCTCTGGGTTGCGGAGGTGCTTTGACCGCCACCGTTGGAACATGTGGTTACAAAACGATATTGTGTAGCGGCAGTGATACCACCGGTTACATTGTAAATCGTGCTGGTTGCACCCATAATTGGTCCCCAGGAGCTCGTAGCCGTATTGTACTCTTCCCACTGATAAGAGATTCCAAGTCCGGTTGTAGCGCCGTTGGCTGTCAGCGTAAAGCCGACACCAGGACAGATATTGGTCGGACCGCTGACTGTTGGCGTCGCCGGCGTACCGGAACAGGGTAGCGCAGGATCAATAGTAATCACGTAGTCCTCTGTCTCATAATCGTAGTAAGTAGCACAAGCCTGACCTGAACTATAGTTGGTCCAGTACAGCCTTAAGCGCATACCTGTTTGTCCGGGTGTAGCAGTGATCGGAACGGTAAAGTTAGCCGTACCGGTTACGTTATTAACTGTGATCGGGATGAACTCAGATGCATCGAACGTACCGTTGCCGTCAAAGTCTATCCAGGCCGACATATAATAGCCGCTCCACTGCAGCGTAGTATTCAGGGTATACTGAACGCCCTGTGTCAGGGTAGCTGTGTTCGTCGCATTCGTTGGGTAAAACAGTGTATAGCCGTTCGGCGACTGTGTCGTGGTAGTGTTGTTCAGTCCTGTACCAGGTATCGTCACGTTTGTGATATAGTTGGTGGCAAAGCCTGAGTTCAGCGTAATACCGGTTGCAGGTCCGCAATAGCAGGTAAAGAACGGGTTCACGTTGACTGTCACCGTATTTGACTGGCTTTGAGCGCCGCCATTGGCGCAGGTAGTCGTAAGACGATAGTCGCTGGCTGCGGTAATACCTCCGGTAACTGTGTAAACCGGATCGGTGGCGCCAGTGATCGGATCCCAGGAGCTGGTACCGGTATTGTATTGCTCCCACTGGTAGGTGATACCGGAACCTACAGTAGCGCCGGTCGCGGAAACTGTAAAGGTGGTACCCGGGCACAGTGAAGACGGACCGGAAGCCACCGGCGTTGCCGGCGTGCCGGAACATGGAGTCGGCACTGTTACCTCAACAGTATAATCCTCAGTTTCACCATAGCCATAAGACAGGCAAGGCGTAAGACTGTTGCCGGAGTAACCTTCGGCCACAGTGATCCTCATACCGGTCTGTCCTGGCAGAGCCGTAGCCGGCACCAGGAAGGTTCCGGTTACGTTGCGGGGACCGGCGGTGGTTGTATTTTCTACAAAGACCTGCTCTCCAGGATCAGAAAAGTCACCATTCTGGTTCCAGTCGATCCAGATAGCAGTACCGAACGCATAATAAGTAGGTCCGTTACATTCGTTTTCTTCCACATTGAAGGTGGCCAGAGAACCCTGCATCAGCTGGGAGAAAACACCAAGGGTAGTAAAGTTGGAATAGCGGTCCAGGATAGAGCCCGGTCCCGGAGCTACCTGGGTACACCCATTTCCCTGGCCGGAGAATGTGTTACTGTTTGTACCGTTGAGCGTCACGCTGTAGATCTCCTCATCACCGGCATTTGTTGCACCTGATGCGCAGTAGCAATTGAAGAACGGAGCTACGTTAACGGTCACTGTATTGGAGACATCCTGGCCACCGCCGTTAGAACATGTCGTTACAAAACGGAAGTCGGTGTTTGCGGAGATACCGCCGCCTACAGTATAAAGTGGCGTGGTCGCGCCCGAGATGGCTACCCAGCTGGAAGTCGTATTGTCATACATTTCCCACTGGTATGTGAGTCCGAGACCCGTGCTGAATCCCGAAGCGCTGAGGTTGAAGTTGTCACCCGCACAGGCAGATGCAGGACCGGATGCCGTAACAACGTTCGGCTGTCCGGAACAAGGCAGCGCCTGATCGATGGTGATCACGTAGTCTTCAGTTTCATAATCCATGAACGTGGCGCAAGCCTGGCCTGCGGTATAGTTCTGCCAGTAAACACGCAGACGCATACCTGTCTGACCGGGCGTAGCGGTCAGCGGAACGATAAAAGTGGCGGTACCGTTCGTGCCGTTTACAGTAAGCGGAATATGCTCAGAAACGTCGAATGTGCCATTCTGATCATAATCGATCCAGGCAGACATATAATAGCCGGTCCACGGAATGGTAGTGTTGATCGTGTACTGCACTCCCTGTGTCAGGGTTGCTGTGGTTGTAGCCGTGCTCGGATAAAACAGGTTATATCCGTTTGCCGGTGTCGTTGTTGTGGGGTTATTCAGGGTGGTACCGGGGATTTCAACACTGGATATATAGTTGGAAGCAAAACCTGAGTTCAGGTTAGTACCGGTGTTTGGACTGCAATAACAGGCAAAGAAAGCATTGACATTTACCGTTACTGTATTGGAGGTGCTTTGTCCGCCGCCATTGGAACATGTGGTCACCAGGCGATAATCTGTAGAAGACGAGATACCGCCGGATACCGTGTAGTTAACACTGGTAGCATTGGTGATCGGATCCCAGGAGCTGGTTGCAGTGTTATACTGCTCCCACTGATAGGTGAGACCTGTACCGACGGACATTCCGGTAGCAGTCAGCGTAAAATTGGAGCCCGGACAGATCGAGGCCGGTCCTGAGGCTACAGGTGTGTTGGGAACACCGGAGCAGGGTACACTGGAGATCCAGCCGATACAGCCGCTCCAGCCACGGGGATAGTTTCCCGGGGTAGCAGGAAGCGCTACGGCACCCCAGCCGATGTTATCCCCTGTCTTCAGGTTGACGCCGCCGTTGGAGAAGTTGTTCACGCCGGCACCTGCGGTAAGCGTCTGGTAGCCGATCGTACCTGTGGAGGTAAGCGCAAAACCATAGGTTGCGCCTGCCGGGATCGTAACACTTAATCCGGTAAGTACCGATTGCGGAGTTGTGTGACTTGGAATCGTCACAGTCGCGGAACCGGCAGATACCCATCCGTTCTGGCCTGCGCCAACAATTCCCTGCGTCCAGGAGCTGCCCGAGGAATTGACTGCCGCAGTATTATAAAGGAGGGTAAATGTATAGGTACCCCCGGACCCGTTGAACATATTCGTACTGATATCCGTCAGAATGATATCAGTAGTATTGGTATTCTCCACATTGAACGTAATGGTATTGTTACCATTCACGTACTGGTGGTTGGTACAGTTGGTAGCCTGGGCTCTTGCCCCTAAGCTCCAAAGAACCGGTAATGTCAGTAAAAGAAATTTAAAGAAGTGTAGCTTTTTTAATTTCATAAACGGAATTTTAATTGCCTACTCTCAATAGGTTTTCGGCATTCCCCTTTAAATAGGATAATTTTTCCTGCCTGTAGCCATCTGAAGGCCGGCAGGTCCAGTTTACGCCAATTGCAATGCCGCGGCCGGGATGTCAGAACTGCTCTGTTCCAGCCTGTGTCAAACTTCTTAGATGAGGTTTGTTAGTAGTGCAGTAGTTGTCCGGGTGGAATCCAGCTAATGGGTTTTCATGCAGTTTTTCGCCAAGGTGAGTCCGGGTAATTGATAAGTACATGGGTAATGGTCTCTGTCAGGTCATAGTAAATTTAACCAAAACAGGATGATAAAGTCAATGTGTCAACACCCTTTTTTTAACATTTAATTCGGCATTAACCTCAATGATAGTTTGTCTTTAACCGGTCCAAAAAAATTGCTTTGCCTCGTTGGATTCAGCGCATAAAAAAACAGCTGGCTTCACAGCCAGCTGTTTCTTTATGATCTTCAATTTACTAAGCGATGGTAATGCTATTATCCAGATATACATCCTGGATGGTATTCAGCAGGGCAACACCTTCATTCATAGGTTTCTGGAATGCCTTACGTCCGCTGATCAGACCCATACCGCCTGCGCGCTTGTTCACCACAGCAGTCATTACCGCTTCTGCCATATCGCTGGCGCCTTTAGACTCTCCGCCGGAGTTAATCAGACCTACACGGCCCATATAGCAGTTTGCCACCTGGTAGCGGCAAAGATCAATGGGGTGATCGCTGGTCAGCTCTTCGTATACTTTCTTATGCGTTTTACCATAGTTCATTGCATTATACCCACCGTTATTGGTCGGGAGCTTTTGCTTGATGATATCAGCCTGGATGGTGACTCCCAGATGGTTTGCCTGTGCCGTAAGGTCAGCGGCAGTGTGGTAATCCACTCCATCTTTCTTGAACGCGCTGTTGCGCAGATAGCACCAGAGAACGGTTGCCATTCCCAGTTCATGCGCATATTCGAAAGCTTTCGCGATCTCAACGATCTGGCGTGCGCTTTCATCGGAGCCGAAATAGATAGTAGCACCAACCGCCACAGCACCCATATTCCATGCATCCTTAATATTGCCGAACATGATCTGATCAAAACGGTTCGGATAAGAGATGAACTCATTATGGTTCACCTTAACGATGAACGGGATTCTATGCGCATACTTACGGGCAACGGCACCCAGTACGCCATATGTTGAAGCCACCGCATTGCAGCCGCCTTCCACTGCAAGCTTCACAATATTCTCAGGATCGAAATAGATAGGATTCGGAGCGAACGATGCACCCGCGCTATGCTCGATACCCTGGTCCACAGGAAGGATCGATACATAACCTGTTCCGGAAAGACGACCGTTGTTCAGCAGGGCAGCAATGCTCCTGAGGGTCTGAGGGTTACGGTTCGACTGTGACCAGACTTCATCAACCGTGTTTGCAGAAGGCAGGTAAAGTGTCGACTTGTCAATTGTCTTTGAGGTGTGATTCAGATAGTACTCGGCTTTGTCAGCCAGCAATTCCTGTATTTTTGATGAAGCCATAAAATGGTGGTTTTAAAAAAATCGTCGCAAAGGTAACAATTGTGAGAAATTACTTTATATGATTTAGTCCTTATCTTTATTAGCTCCCTGATTTCATCGCATTAAGATCGGACTACCCGGTTCCTGCAGTGCTATTCAGCAGTTTGCGAAGGTATTCGGGCGCATGCCGCAACCTGCTTCCATACCAGCTGAACAGCTCTCCGTCTACCAGCCTTATATCAGCTTCCGGCAATACCTGCTTTAGCTCCTCCACATGCTTTTCTTTGAAAGGAAAAGGCTCGGAAGAAAGCAGAATGAGTTCCGGTTTTAGCGCTTTCAGGGACCCGGTGTCGGTTTCCGGGTATCGGCTGTGGGCTCCGTAAACATTCTTCATCCCCAGGCGCTCCAGCACGTGGTGGATGAAGGTATCGTTCCCGACGGTCATCCAGGGCCGGTACCAGATAAAATAAGCTACACGTATTTCCCTGTGCCCGGCTGAGATATCGCGGAAGCCCGATTCAATCTCTTCCCGCAGCGATGCTGCTGTTTTCTCCCTGCCCGTAAGCTTCCCTACGGCGCCAATCATCCGGAGCGCGGCCTCCAGATCAGAGATATCACTCACCCAGACCGGGAATTCCTGCGCGAGTGTCTCGATCTGCTCACGCTCGTTTTCCTCTTTATTAGCAATGATCAGGTCCGGTTGCAGCGACCTGATAAGGTCCAGGTTCAGTGTTTTCGTGCCCCCTACCCGCTGCTTTGTGCGGAACCAGCGTTCCGGGTGCACGCAGAACTTTGTGATCCCGACCACTTCTTCCTCAAGCCCCAGATCGAATAAAAGTTCTGTCTGGGAGGGAACCACTGAAACAATCCGTTTCGGCAACCCTGGCAACATAACTTCTCTACCCATCATGTCGGTAAATACGCTGCTCACCGCCCAAACCTCCTGAAGTAAAAAAGAATGAAAAAGCAGAAAAGGAAGGTGACCTCAAAAAAGCTGAACGTATAGATCGCCCTGTCGGAAGGAGATGTAAAAACGAACCGGAGCAAAGCGTTCAGTATCGCCAGGCCCACGTAGCCGAACGCGGCCCATTTTCTCAGATCGCAGGCAAACAGCCAGGTCAGTGTAAACCCGAGCAACCACAGGGGCTGAATCCAGTCAACAGAGGGGAATGGTGAAAATATGTTGCTCCAGATGGCATACAGCAGCATCAGGATATGAAATAAAGCCACCCAGGGAAAAATGAAGGGTGGCTTTCTGATAATACGGCTGAAGAAGTTAGCTTCCATACTAATGACCAGACAGGCCGCCGGATCCCCGGCGGCCTGCAGATTTTATCCTTTACTGAATGCGTTCAGCATGTCATATTTGGTGACAATATGGTGCTGGCCGCTATCGTCCTTTACAAGCACGGCTCCATTGTCCTTGCCAATATAGTGGGCTAGCCGCTCCAGCGGAAGGTTCATTTCCACCACAGGCAGCTGGGGCTCCAGCACATCCGCAATGCTGGAATCCTTTACATCGGCATTCTCCACCAGTTTCTTAAACAGTCCGGATTGGGTGATTGCGCCGGTAATATCCCCGTTCCTCATCACCGGGATCTGTTCGATATCATATTTCTTCATCAGGTCCATTGCCTCACGTACAGTTGCTTCCTCACCGATCGTTACCAGCCGGCGCCGTCCCAGTCCGCCGATCAGATCTTTTACCGTATCTACTTCCAGGAACCCGCGGTCCATCATCCACTCGTCGTTATAGATCTTGCCCACATAGCGGCTGCCATGATCGTGGAAGATCACCACCACCAGGTCGGTAGGCTTCAGATGCTGTTTCATCTGGTTCAGTCCTGCGATCACCGAACCTGCAGAGTAACCGACGAACAGACCCTCTTCCTTAGCGATACGCCGGGCCATTACCGCGCCATCCTTATCGGTCACTTTTTCGAAATGGTCGATCACATCCCTGATATAATTCTGTGGCAGAAAGTCTTCCCCAAAGCCTTCGGAAATGTAGGGGTATACCTCATTCATATCCAGTTCTCCGGTCTCGAACCATTTTTTCAGCAGCGAGCCGTAGGTATCGATGGCCCACATCTTGATATCCGGGTTCTTTTCCTTCATGTACATTCCGATACCCGTGATGGTTCCGCCCGTGCCGGATGCAACGACAATATGGGTCACCTTACCTTCCGTCTGTTCCCAGATCTCCGGCGCCGTCGTCTCATAGTGTGCCTGACGGTTGGCGAGGTTGTCGTACTGGTTTACATACCAGCTGTTCGGTATTTCAGTTGCCAGCCTTTTTGAAACAGAGTAATAGGAGCGCGGGTCTTCCGGTTCTACGTTCGTAGGACAAACGATTACTTCGGCACCCACCGCTTTGAGAATGTCTATCTTTTCCTTCGACTGCTTGTCTGTCGTGGCAAAGATGCATTTGTACCCCTTCACAATAGCAGCCAGCGCCAGTCCCATCCCGGTATTGCCGGAGGTTCCCTCAATGATTGTTCCGCCCGGCTTGATCTTGCCCTCCTGCTCCGCCACCTCAAGCATCTTTACAGCCATCCTGTCCTTGATAGAATTGCCCGGATTAAAGAAATCCACTTTCGCATAAACCGGACAGGGAAGTCCTGCAGTCACCTTGTGCAGCCGGATCAATGGTGTATTGCCTATGGTTTGCAACACATTATCATAAACTCTTTTACTTGGATTCATATAAAGGAAAACTTGCCGCGAAGGTAGCTAATAGTTGGAGAGGATAAAAAAAAGCCCGGCATTGCCGGGCTTTCCGTTACTAAATACGCTTAATTAATCCTTTCTCAGTTTCACGGTCTGGCTTCTGCCTTCGTCCGAATAACGGATCAGGTAGACGCCCGGAGCCACACCCGACATATCCAGCATTGTCACGCTGGAATCGGGTGTGATTGTGCGGATCACGCGACCGGAGAGATCGCTTACGGTAATCCGGGCATTGCCCTGTATACCCCCTGCAACGTCGATCGTCACGGTATTTCCCTTCAGCGGGTTGGGGAACACATTAAGCGTAAAACCCTCCGCACCGCCTACTGTTGCGCTTACAATAGCTGAGTAAGCAAATGAGCCGGACACATCTTTCAGCTTCAGACGGTAGTAATTCACTCCGCGTTCCGGATCATTATCCCAGAAGCTGTAAGATCCGGCCGCTCCCCTTGCGGGAATGCTGCCCACAGATACGAAATCAGTTCCGTTGGTGCTGCGCTCTACCTCCATCTGGTCACCGGCCTGCTCGGTAAGGGTGTTCCAGTCTACCCGGTTGCGGCTGCCCACATTGGTAGCTCTTATCTCACCCAGTTCGATCACCAGGGGATAGGTCGTGGCGGCAAGGTAGAAGTTGGAGAAGCCCGGTGTCACCGCTGTTACCCAGCGCACATCATTGACAGCGCCATTGTCGGTCTGCGGCAGCAGCGTATTCGTACCACTGGCAGCGTTGAAGTTGGCGACACAGGTGGTACCGGACTGACGGGTTACATTGATGCTGCTGAGCGGAGCACCAAGCGCGGTCAGCTCTGCACTGGTAAAGAAGAACTGAACTTCTGCAGATGTTGCCGACCCGGTAGTAGCGTTGATCAGGTAGTTCCGGTCCAGATAAGGATCTCCGTTCACCACACGCAGACCGCCTGTGTTCACCGTTACGGAGGAGCCATAGGCGGTAGCAGTGCCGGCAGTCTGGCGCACGTTCGCTATCAGCCGGCCGCTGTTATCGGTGAGGGATATCCAGCCCGTATAGCTGGTATTGAGTCCTCCGACGGACTGCCCGGAAGTACAGGAGCCGGTTGGCGGTAACATAGCCGATGTGATCTCGTCGACACCGACACAGAAAGTACCCTTCGTGGAGGAGGCGGAATAACCGTCCACCACAACATAATAGGTAGCGCCTGGCGTCAGTTCCGCTACATAGACAATCGAACGGCTGCCGCTGGTAACCCCGTTATCGTCATCGCAGGCGAGGATCGAGAAGGTGGAGAAGTCGGCGGAGTCAGTCGCCGCGAACACAGCGATGCGGCTGTCGCCCAGGGTACCGCCAAAATCATTCGAAACCCTTACCGCGCCCGAAGCAGGCGCAGTAAACTTAAACCAGGCGGATGCGTAGCCGGTGGTGCCTTCGCAAGAAGGGTAAGGCTCACCCGCAGTATGTGTTGCAAGGGTATTAGCGTACGGTGTGCCCGAGCAGCCGCCGTTAACGGTAAGCTGTAGCGCACCCGCCGGCAGATTGTTGGGTAGCGGTGTGTTAAATACCGTAGCTGCCGTCCAGGAGCTGGTATCACCGGCGGTGCAGATAGCCCGTACGAATACATTGTAGGTAGTGGCTCCGCTAAGACCCGTGATGGTGTAAGGATTGCTGGTGGTAACCACTCTGGTGCCGGTGCCCAGGGCACCAGTGCCGTATTCGATCTGCCAGGATCCCGCAGCGCCGGACTGTGTCCAGCTCACATCGGCGGTGCTGCCCATAGTATTGCTTACGGTTACACCCGTCGGGGTGAGACAGGTAGGCTGAGTGGTAAAGGAAGCTCTGGAACTCCAGGCGCTGGTATCGCCCGGTGAACAGATGTTGCGCACCACGAAGCTATACGTGGTATTCGGTGTCAGTCCGGTAACCGTGTAAGGATTGGTGCCGGGCGCAACCCTGGTACCGGTACCGATCGTGAAATTGCCGACACCATATTCCAGTTCCCACTGCCCTGCCGACGATGTCCAGCCCAGGTCGGCGGAAGTCGCGGTCAGGTTTGTAGCCGCCGGTGCTGTCGGAGGCAGACAGGTTGGTGTCGGGATGATGTTCACAATATAATCCTCGGTCTCACCGGAGCCGAAATTGCTGCAGGCATCGGACGCGCCGTTCGTATTGCCCGAGCCGCGGCTTCTGATGCGCATCCCTGTAAGTCCGGTCAGCGCCGTTGCGGGGATAGATATCGTGGCCGTCGCCGTTACCGCATTGGTCGTGATCTGGGTCCACTCGGTAGATTCGAAGGTACCGTTCTGGTTATAGTCGATCCATACGGAAGCAATGGCAGAGGCTGAAGTTGATGTGGATGTACCGAACCGGGTGTAGATCGTGTAGCTCACGCCCTGCGCCAGGTCTGCTGTTGTATTGCCCGAAGCCGGGTAGGCGGCGTAGAAGCCGGGAGCCTGTCCTGTAGGACCGTTCTGCAGGGTGGTGCCGTCGATCGCTACGCTGTCTATCCAGGCGTAGTTGGCGCCGCCCAGGTTGGTTTTACAATAGCAGTTATAGAAAACTCCCTGATTTATGGTAATGGGTGTGGAGGTTCCCGCGCCTCCGCCGTTCACACAGGTCACTGTAAGCTGGTAATCGGTAGCCGCGGTTTGCGTGGTGGTATAGCTGGCATTGGTCGCCCCGCTTATCGGGGTAAACGTGCCTGCGCCTGCAGGACTGGACTCCCACTGGTAGCTTAGCCCCGTACCGGTAGGCGGTGTAGACACAGTGAGTGTAAAGCTGGCGCCGGAGCAGGCGGTAGCTGTGGTGCTCAGGGTATTGCCCGGGCTCGGTGTGCCGGAACACGGCGCCGGAGGCGTCCAGGTAAACTCCAGTCCGCTCGGCGGCGCGACGGTCGCGTTCCAGAGGACGGTAGCGGTATTTGACGTGCCGGCTGTTGTAGAGGTCCAGCTCGTCGTGCTCGACCTGTTGTTATAGTCGCTGGTTGTTGTGCCGCGCAAGCCTACCTGCACGTTATCGGAGCCGGTGTTTCGGAAGATCGTACCATAACGCACGGTCACGGTCTGACTGGAAGCATTGCCGCCACCTTCGTTAAGGATGATCTGAAAGTTAACCGATGATAAGGTAGAGCTCGAGTATTCCCCGAAACCGGAATACTGGATCACAAACTGCCTGTTCGGGGCGGTGCCCAGCACATCGGTACGGATCTCACCGCTGCCGATCGTCACGGTCACTGCCGAGGCACTGCCTGTGGTCGCGTTATTCGAAACCGTGATGGTATTGCCGGAAACACCCGTGATGATCGTTCCGGCCGGGAAGTTTGTCCCCGCCTTGATCGGCGCACCGATCCGGGCATCAGCGGTATTTGCCACATTCGTGATCGTATTGGTTCCGGCTGTAACAATTCCGGTTGTGTTGACAATCCCCACAAGATCGGTAGCAAAGGCGGCGACCACACCGCCTGTGGTGCCGGCAAGATTGCTTATCGGTGAGGATGTACTCGTAGTCGTTCCTCCGAACCCGATCCAGCCGTTTGTTGAAATATTATACGTGGTGTACGACACCCCGTTGAATGTAAACGGGAAAGGCAACGGATTGTTCAGAAATACCGCATCATCCATCGGTGCCGATTCCGGCGAGCCGCCGATTTCGGTGGTAGATGTGGCATTGATCAGGGTTCCGGTGATCGGTGTGTAGGTTCCCGTGTTCTGGGAAAACGTGTAGCTGGACACCTGCGCACGCGCCGGAGCAGCGAGACAGAGCACCGATAACGGAATGACGCAACTTGCTGTAAATCTGTTAAGTAATCGTTTTAGCATAAGCTCTCGTTTTTGCTGCCTACTCTGGAAGGTTTTCGGCTACCCCTTATTTCGGTACGATCCGGGAAACCAAAAGACAGCAACAGAGGGGAATTTCCCCAAAACTGTCTGCTGTTCCCAGGTTTCTTTCTGTAACTGGTTTTGACAATAAGACAGTGCCACCGGACAGGCGGTCCTGCAGGGATAAAGATTGATTTTCAGCCCTTTCTTCATCCGCCCTTCATTGTTCCGGATAAAGTCTGGCAGGAGCCTGATGCCGTGCCCGGTTTTACACATTGAGCCGCAACGACAATGAGCAGACAGAAAAAAACACTTTCCGACAAATCCTTATTGGTGACGGCACACCGGCAGTTAAATCTGCTTCGGGAATTGGCCATATCATATAACTTTGCCCCGATTTTAAATTTTTAACTCAAACAGTATTACAAACATGAAAGTAACCCTAGTAGGTGCCGGCGCAGTGGGTGCTACCTGTGCCGACAATATTGCCCGCAAAGAGCTGGTAGAAGAACTGGTACTTGTAGACATCAAGGAAGGCTTTGCAGAAGGAAAGGCGCTGGACATCATGCAGACCGCTTCCCTGCTCGGATTTGATACCCGTGTTACCGGCAGTACCAATGATTACAGCAAGACAGCCAACTCGGATGTCTGCGTGATCACTTCCGGTATTCCGCGCAAGCCCGGCATGACCCGCGAAGAGCTGATCGGTACCAATGCCAAGATCGTGGAAACGGTGGCAAAGAACCTGCTGCAGTACTCTCCAAATACCATCATCGTAGTCATCTCCAACCCGATGGATACGATGACCTACCTGACGCTGAAAGCAACAGGGCTGCCAAAGCACCGGATCATCGGCATGGGCGGCATCCTGGACAGCGCACGCTTCAAATGTTACCTGCAGCAGGCACTGAACTGCTCACCTAACGACCTGCACGCAACTGTTGTGGGCGGACACGGCGACACGACCATGATCCCGCTGACGCGACTGGCTACGCTGAATGGCATGCCTGTCAGCAATTTCCTCAGTGCCGATCAGCTGAAGCAGATCGCTGCCGACACGATGGTAGGCGGCGCCACCCTGACCAAGCTGCTGGGCACCTCAGCCTGGTATGCTCCAGGTGCTGCAGGAGCTGCACTGGTTGAAAGCATCATCCGCAATGAGAAGAAAGTGTTCCCCTGCTGTGTTTCCCTTGAAGGTGAATACGGACAGAACGATATCTGCCTCGGCGTTCCGGTAGTGATCGGACGCAATGGCTGGGAAAGCATCGTGGATTATAAGCTGAATGCAGAAGAAATGGAAGCATTCAACAAATCAGCCGAAGCAGTACGCAGCATGAACGCCGTACTGGATACGCTCGTTGCATAAACACGTTCCCATAAATTTCAGAAAGCCGGCCCGGAAGGACCGGCTTTTTTGCTTCGAAACACAGAAGACAGGGAGGAAGGACGCAGTAGGCAGAGGGCAGAAGGGCAAGTTGGCCGTTGGCAGATTTTCCTGCGCGAGTGATTCCAGAGATCTAGAGGGCAGAAAAGCAGAGGGCGGAAAGACGCATTATGTAAATCCGCAACTAGACGCAGCCAGGCACCAACATTCCCGACGCCTTTACGACTTTACGCCTTTACGACTCCTCGCCTTTACAACAAAAGCGCCTGCCAAAACGTCAGCGGCCAGGGTAAAATTCCGGGGAGTACCTCCGTAGTACCTTCGTAGTACCTTCGGGGTACCTTCGGGGAACATTCGGGGTTAATTCGGGTCTGATTCGGGGTGAATTCGAATGCCAGAATGTCAGACACCCCCTTTTCCTCTGTCGGAAATGACCTTTTGCAGGGGCAAATTTGCAATGGAAATAGAGATGGACCTGTGAATATATCCTGAACCGCAGCTACCACTATCATCAAAAGCATCCGGGCAACTCAACGCCTTCACGCCTTTACGCCTTCACAGCTTACGACTTATGACTTATGACTTACGACTTACGACTCCATTACCCCATCACGTACCAGCAATAAAAAAGCCGACCTGAGAACAGGCCAGCCCCTATAAACCCTATCAGTTGCTAAGTTAGGAAATCGGACCAATTTTCCAAATCCGGTACCCAAAAAAAATCCCTGCTTTTTTTAGCAGGGACTCTCCATATTTTACTGCCGGGCTTTAGCCCGCTGGTTACCAGCTATTGCGGTTCTTTAGCCGCCTTCTCTTCCTTTTTTTCCTTCCGCTTTTTGATCTTAAACACATAGCTCACATCGATCGTCAGCCGGTCATTGGGCGACTTCCGGTTGAACTCATCATTGGCAAACAGCTCCAGACCGAAGACATGGCGCTTTTTATACTCGTATTCCGTCCCCACACCATAGCGCATCCTGTAGGTCCGGAAATCTCCGCGCCTGCGCTCTGTAAAAGATTCGGCATACCCATATAATTCGAGCTTCTTTGAGTACTGATACCTGCCCAGCAACCTGTTCCGGAATATCCGCTCCGGGGGGAAATACTGCAGGTATTCACCATCGAAATAGTCTTGTCGCTGCTGGTACTGCAGCCGGTAAAACAGGTCAATCTTTTTATTGACCTTATAGCCTGCGCGAGCGAATACCTGGAATCTGTGATAGTCCTGCTCCGGCGTGGTGTAAAAACGGTACTCACCTCCCAGCCTGAGCCATTTCAGCACGTCCTGGCTGCCGCCTATCGAGAACATGCTGCTCTTGAAGCGCGACAAATTATCAAAGGCGGTGTAGCGGTAACCCGCATTGACGGTAGTGTTCTTACCTGCTTCCCAGGACACACCGAGGTTGCCCCGGAACTCCAGGTCTTTTTCTCCCTGCGCTGCCGCGGACACCGGCAGGAGCAGGCCGCAGGCCAGCAGCCTTAGATTTATGGCTGATAAAAAGGATCTCATGTATGGTAAATGCTTCCTTATGATTGCAACAATAGACAGCAGCATCAGAAAAGGACTTTCATATCCCCTACTTCCACCGTTTGTTTCTTCTCGCTGATCTCAACGCCGGACACCATTACTTTCTGCTGCTTCCAGGTGCAGGTATCACAGTCGCCGAACGTCCAGACATCATAGCTGCCTTTGCGCAGGAACTTAAATTCAAAGGACCCGTCATAAGAGGAACGCACATCATCGAAATGGGCGGGCTCACCGGCAACGCCGATAAATACCCGCTGGTTGCCCAGATAACCCGAATCTTTCACATCTCCGGAAGTAGTGAGGTCAATGCCATAGATCTTGCCACGGATGGTAGCCAATCCGCCCGGACCCGGGTCTTTCTTACAGGAATAGATAGTGAACACAATTGCCAGGGGCAGGAGGCCCTTCTTCATCAATCGAAACATGTATGACTAAGCTTTAGATATTAGCGAATCAGGTTAATTTCTCCCTTGTACATCTTACTGCTGTTCTGGAAGGTATTGTCATACCAGACCGTAAGCACATAAAAATACGTGCCGCTTGGTGCCGGCTCTCCGTTGTAGTTACCATCCCAGCCGCTTGTGGAAGTATTGGTACTGAACACCATATTTCCCCAGCGATCATAGATCCGCATATCTACACTTTTTACATGCTCGCCCTTGATAATGTGGAACTCGTCATTCTTACCATCCCCGTTCGGCGTAAAAGCATTAGCCAGGACGATGGTCTGATCCAGCGTGGGGAGTTCGGGTGCATTTGGTTGTCCGCCGAACGGAGGATCATACTGGAAGTTGGCGACCACCGTATCCGCCTCCCTGAAGTTATAATCCACTTCCGAATTGAACGGCGAGCTGGTGAATGTACTGTTGCTCCGCTTTTTCTTCCAGTTGAAGAACTTCCAGTTCGTTACAGGCGAGGCTTTCAGCTGGTAGGTCTTGTTGCGGTCCAGCTTTACGGTATACGGATAGCTGCTGATCTGGTTGCCGTTGAGGTCTATAGTACCCTTGCCGTTGGGTGTTACGTCGAAGGTGATGAAGATGGAGTCGGGGTTGAAATAGCCGAAGTAAGCCACCACAGAATCTTTTTTGTTGAAGGCGAAGCCCACCTGCTCTGTTGTATCATCAGGATTAAAGGCATTGGTCACCTCGTATTTCTCCCAGTGGTCGAAGAAATAATAAGCATTGGTGGGCACGGCCTCGAGGTTGAGCACCGTATCGGCCTCCATGATCTTTTTCCATACATACGGAGCCATCGTTACACCGCCCATCTTGATGGTGCCGGCACCTGCAGGCACCACGTTCAGCGCGAGCTGCTGCGGGTTCAGATCCATACAGCTGTCCAGCTTCTGCGCGATCACCTGGCATCTGCCCAGGATCTGGCCGCGCATATACTGGATGTTCGCCTGCCATGTATTGTAGCTGCCGCCCCAGCGGTTGCACTGGCGCTGCATCTCCGGCTGGATGATCGCCGTGATCGAATCGAAATGCGGGATCATATTGTCGCAGTTCAGCGGGCCGTTCAGCAGCTCGATAAACTTATCCCGGTACAGCTGGTCGAAGGTCGGGTTCTGCATCAGCCGCGACAACATATCTGTGTGCTTGATGCTGGTGCTGCCCTGGAACATCGAGAACGGCTGACAGGGATCGTTCTGGTAGGTCGTAGTGTTCATCCCGCTGAAGTTCTGCCCGAGGTCCATGATATTATCCATATCCCAGAGCGCATAGCGCCATTTCACGCCTGCTCCCTTACGACCGCGCCACCACATGGTATTCCAGTTCAGCCAGTCGGAATTCACCAGCCAGGTATTATAGATAAAATACTCGATAAAGCTCTCCACATCCAGGTACTGGGTCACATGGTCGTAGTTTGCAGGCACCGCCATACTGTTCGACATGATGTAATTATACAGGTTGTTCCAGCCGGTATCGCTGCCCTGCCTTACTTCGAGCCCGCCCCAGAAGCTCAGGTGGTCTACTTTCTTCTTTGACTGACCATAGTAATACTCGAAGTAATCATTATCTACCCGCTCCCGGATCTCATAGAGCCCCCAGTACTGTCCGTTCACGAATACGATCGTAGGCTCGTATTTACGCCCGTCCAGGGTCATATTGTATTTATGAGCGAGGGTGTGCGCAAATGCGTCCCTCAGGTGGCAGGATGGGTTGCCGGCGTTGCCGGGATAGTTATCAGATGCGCCGGCCTTCAGGATCACCATTCCGAAGGTGTCCCGGGCTGAGGTGCTGAAGAATTTATACTTCATGGCGTGATCGTAGCCATACTGATCCTTGGCCTCTATCTTAAATCCTTTCTGGTTATACCCCCAGCTGTCATGTCCGTGCGGACGGGCATGACCTTCCAGCTCGAAACGCTGTACCTTGTTTTTGTCGAAGAACTCAATGGAAGTATTGATCGCCATACCGCCCCAGCCGCTGAACAGCGTTGCATAAGGGCCGGCCACAGAGATCACATTGACGGTGGTCGTCTCATTGATCAGGTAGGTATTCGTCTCCGTAAAACTTGGCAGGACCAGCGGGTCGGTGCTGAACGCTTTTGCCCGGATCACCGTAGTGGCGGCTACCGGAATAGGCGTGGAATAAGCCGGCGAGGTAGCGATAGGTGTGCTGCCGTCGGTCGTATAGCGGATCACCACATTTGGATCAGGACTGGAAAGTGCTACGGTCTGCGCTGCATTATAAAAACCGGCGGCTACGCTAAACACAGGCTTGGTAGCGTACACTGCCTTTGCATTGGCATTCGGCGCGTTTGGTGAAGGATTGTCAAACAGCCCCCAGTTCGTGCTGCCATCCGTCACCCTGCCCCGGCTATGATCACCCTGGGTAGGAATGAACTTCACCGAGTCTACGATGGTTCCGGAAGAGTTGGAAATGATGAAATACTCCCCTTTCATCTGCGTCAGCTTAAAATCCGGATGGAGCTGTCCCGCGGTAAAAGCATCCCGCTCGCTGCAGAAGACCATCATTCTGCCACCCGCGGGAATGGAAGCGCCTGCAGGCACCTGCCATTTCATCAGGTCGTTTTTATTATCGCTCAGGTAATAACCGGTGAGGTTAACGGCAGTACTGCCCGGGTTATAAAGCTCTACCCAGTCTTCCCGGTCGCCGTAAGCATCGGTGGGGCCGTTGAGGTTAGAACAGGAGTATTCGTTGATCACTACCTGGGCATTGGTGCAGAAGCTGCACATTGCCAGCACTAAAAGCGTGATAACCCGTTTCATATAGTTGTATGGAATTGAAAGATCTACCAAATATAATTTATCTTTTCCTTAATTAATGATTATCGCAATAGGACAGGAGTAATTATGACAAAACTCCGGTGCATACCGCATTTTCCTTATTAGACGTTGCCCGGCACCGGTTCGTTGGAATTTAAGCCGCGGAATGATGAAAAGACTTAATTTTAAGTTAACACAAAAACGTTATAATGAGGTTCAGACTTTTACTCCTGCTGGGAACCATGATGCTGGGCGGACTGTCCGCCCGGGCTCAGACCCTGACCCAGACCAACCTGCCCATAGTGGTGATCAACACCAACGGGGGCACGATCGGCTCCAGCCAGATCGCAGCCAATATGAAGATCATCAACAACGGATCGGGGCTGAACGCGCCGGCCGATGCACCCCAGTTCCAGGGGACTATCGGCATCCGCCACCGTGGATCTTCCGCAAACCCGAAGAAATCATTCAATATTGAAACCTGGACCAACAGCTCCGGCACCAGCATGGACACCTCCCTGCTGGGCATGCCTACCGAGAACGACTGGGTGCTGCTGGCTTCCTATACCGACCGGTCGCTGATGCGCAACCTGCTCGGCTTCCACCTGTTTTCCCAGATGGGCAACTACGCCCCGAGGATGAAGCTGGTGGAGCTGCTGGTGAATAACAGCTATGAAGGGGTTTACCTTTTCGGGGAAAAGATAAAAAGGGATGAGAACCGCGTGGATATCGCTACGCTGAAGAACACAGACAACTCCGGCGTTGAGCTGACCGGCGGCTATATCTTCCGCATCGACAACTCAAATGACGATTTCTGGACCAGCTCTTACCTGCCACCATACGCCAGCGGTACTCAGACAGTGGCATTCCATTACGAGGAGCCCCAGGATGATGAGATCACGCCGATCCAGATGGCCTATATCAAGGGATATGTAGACAGCTTTGAAGCTGCGCTGAATGCCACCAATTACCAGGATACCACAAATGGCTGGCGGAAGTTTGCAGGGCAGAATTCATTCCAGGAATACATGGTGTTCAGCGAGGTGATGAAGAGCGGCGATGCCTACCGGCTGTCTACCTATATGTATAAGGACAAAGACAAGAAGCTGCGCATGGGTCCGCCCTGGGACCTGGAGATGAGTCTCTATAATACCAGCAACTGCAATACGGCGCAGGATGGCGGCTGGGCCTATAACTACGGCGCTACCTGCGTATCCGAGCAATATCTTGCACCCTTCTGGTGGAGCAGGCTGGCTACCGATACGCTTTTCATGCGCGAAGCGAAATGCCGCTATACGATGTACCGCCAGAGCTTCCTTGATACCAATGCGGTATGGGGCTTTATCGACTCTATCAGCAACCTGCTCAATGCCCAGGGCGCGCAGACCCGCAACTTCCAGAAATGGCCCATCTTCGGTGTCAACCTGGTGAACGAGCCCGTGCTTGCCGCCAACCACGCAGAAGAGGTGACCAATATGAAAGGCTTCATCCGCCGCCGGCTCTCATTCCTGGACGGACAATGGCTGACACCGGGCTGCACACTGTCCATCACTGATCTTTCCGGCACCATCAGCGCTATAGATGTATTCCCCAATCCGACAGGCGGGGATCTCAGGGTAGGTATGCGGTTAAGCCGTACTGCGAACCTTACGGTGCTGGTACAGGACGTCTTCGGGCGCACCCTGCTGCAGAAGGAGACAGGAAGGCTTCCCTCGGGAGAAACCCTGATAAACCTGGCGACGGCTACATTGCCCGCAGGAGTTTATGCGGTTACCGCCATTGTAGACGGGACAGAAAAAAAGACTTTGAAATTCGTCAGGCAATAAAGAATACCTCAGCGAATAATAAAAGGCTCCTAAAGGGAGCCTTTTATTATTTATAAAACGCAGATCAGGATAATACGCCATTGCATTTTTCTTCAATTCTCCGGGTTATTGCAAAAAAATGCGACAAGCAGACAAGAGCTGGCCGGAGAAGGGAAGCGCTCACCTGCCCTGGCTGAAGACCGCCTCGCGAAAGAGCCCGTCCACGCAATTCCGGACAGTATTCACGGGTATGCACTGTGATTATGGGCACCCCCTTCCGCATTGCCGGGAAGCTGTGATCAATGGCAACATCGATAACACCGATGCACTGAGGACGTGTTCCGGTAAGGATGCTGCCGGAGGAGACCGCTGTACCAGAATACCACCGCCTGAAGAAATAAGCCTGCATCGCCCAGAAGGCACAGTTTTAACAGCCCACTTGCTTACCGAAATACGAATCTTATGGATAAAATGACCGATCTGAACGCCCTGCTGCGGCATGATCGCCAGATGCTGTACTCCGCCGAAGAACAATTGATCGCAGCTATGCCGGCAATGATCGGGAGAGTCCACAACCCGCTGCTGAAGAAAGCGCTGGAAACACACCTCAGACGCACGGAGACACAACGTGAGGACCGGATTACACGATAACGATACACTAACCAACTATGGACCTGAAGACAATATTAGGATTAGCTGCCGCCTGCTGCACAACCATCGCATTTGTACCGCAGGCGTTTAAGACACTGAAGACAAAGGATACTGCCTCCATCTCCGCAAAAATGTATATCATCTTTACCCTGGGCACCATCATGTGGACCGTATACGGCTTCTGGACCGCCAACCTGCCTGTGATTCTCGCCAATATTGTTACGAGTATCCTGGCTATCCTCATCCTGTATTATAAGCTCACGAAAAGCAAACAATCGGCGGCTCGGTAAGCGGATACATACCTTGTCTGCTACGGTAAGCCCCGGGCGAGGGGAAAACTGCACCTTGCCTACATCCACACCTGGAAAAGCCCCCCGGTCATCAATGCAGGACCACGCCGAAGCTCTAAGAAAATATTTGCGCAAGTAAATACTTGCGTTTACATTTGCAAGTAAATACTTGCGTTTCATGGAAGCCCGCAGAGATGTATTCCAGGCGATAGCCGACCCTACCAGAAGAGCGATCATCGGCATGATCGCAAAGGAGCCTACCAATGTCAATACCATTGCCGAGCAGTTCGACATGAGCCGGCAGGCCATCTCCCTGCACCTGAAGATACTCACCGAGTGCGGACTCCTCCATGTAGAGCAGCGGGGGCGGGAGCGGATCTGCGAGGCAAGGCTCGACAGCCTGAGCGAGGTGAACGAATGGCTATCACAATACAAAAAGTTCTGGTCCCGGAAGCTGGACGCACTGGAACAGTTCCTGGACAATAATGCCAACCATAAAAACAGCAAAAATGGAAAACCTGGAAAAAACCGCAATCGCTAAGCAGCCATCGGTGATGGTGGAAAAGCTCCTGAACCACCCTGTGTCCAGGGTCTGGGAAGCACTTACCGACAAAGACCAGATGCAGCAATGGTATTTTACCCTCGATGATTTCAAAGCCGAAAAAGGCTTCGAGTTCCGCTTCCCCGGACAGGGACACAAAGGAGAAAATTACCTGCACATCTGCCGCATTACTGAAATCATTCCTGAAAAAAAGCTGCAGTACAGCTGGCAGTACGAGGGTTTCGAAGGCTATTCGGTAGTCACCTTCGAGCTGTTTGAAGTAAAGGAAAATAAGACCCGCCTGGTCCTCACCCACCACGGACTCGAATCCTTCCCTTCCAACAACCCCGACTTCGCCGCCAGCAGCTTCAACGAAGGCTGGAACCATCTCGTCAATATCAGTTTGCCGGAATACCTGGATAAGAAAATGTTCTGATTAACTGATGTGCTGATGAAGGCGAATTGCGCAATGAAGTCGTAAGTAGTAACTCGTAAGCTTGTGAAGGCGTAAAGTCGAAGGACTGTATCAATTCCAATGATAGTGGTACTTGCTGTAGAGGAATAATTCTTAGTTCCAAGGCTTAAAAAAGGGGGTCATTCCGAACTGTTCTGCCGCTGAAGAGCACATTGCAGTTGCCGTGAGGAATCCCACGGATTGAGGGAAGCAAGGACAGGAATAGAAACAGTGCGGAAAAACAGGAGCAATGCTGAGAAAATAGGCAGAGAGCAGAGTGGCAGAAAGCAGAAGGATAACCTACGAAAAGACAAAGAACCGATTCCACACAACCACCATCTGGCCGTCATTGCGGCACAGAACAAAGATTCTGCCGCTCAAGCGGAGCAAGCCGCAATCTCCTTTTTCCGTGTCAGCGGAAACCTCAGGTTAGCATGAGAAAATGCCCTGTAGTTTCCCACAGTTCCTGCTGTCGCAGGAAAGAAAGCAGATGGCGGCTCACTTTCTTAGTCTGCAAATGCTTACATCAGCGCCGCCATGACGTCATTTGGTAACAGAGGGCAGATTCAGTTCGCAGCAGGCAGACTGAAGAGACCTAACCGACTTGGCGCTTCACATACTCAGGTATGCATCACCCACACCTGCGCCAGATATAGTCAGCATCCGGCATACCCCATTTTATTAACTTTATGCATACATACCACCCGATGTATCTGAAACTCGCTGCGTTCTTTCTCTTCCTGTTTTCCGGCATCCCGGCATCAGCAGCCGTTCCGGAACAGGTTTATGCCGCCTACCGGGAATTCACCAGGTTTGTTGCCGCCAATAAACCGGCAGCGATTGCCCGGATGATCAACTACCCGCTGGAAAGGAAGAATCCACTGCCCGATATCCGGAATGCGCAGGAGTTCCTACAACTATACCCTTCCGTTATTGATGATTCGTTCAGGCTTTTGTTAGCCGCCTATGATGACTCAGTCGTATTTGAGCATAATGGCTACTATGGCCTCGTCGGCGGGGACTTTGCGGGCGATGTCTGGATGACAGAAGACGAAAAGATCGAAACAATCCGGACCTCGAAAACCGAAGGAAAAAAGGCAGACAGCCTTACCAGGGAGATACAGAAGATATTTCATCCTTCGGTCAGCAGATGGAAGGAGAATATCCATACTGCAAAAACCGGCAAACTTAAGATAAGAGTGGATCTGACGGAAGCGGACAGTTTTCGCTATACGGCATGGAGCAATAACCGGCTCTACAGCGAACCACCGGACATCGTCCTTTACAGCCGGGAGCAGGTGTTCCAGGGAAGCATGGGCGGTGTCCGGTATATCTTCCGGAATAAAGGCTGGGTGTATATGGTAGACAGGGTGGACATCTGCAGCGATGCTTACCGGTGCGGACTATTCCTCCGGCTGCTCAGGAACTGTCATACACCGGACATCTATGACTGCTCTGAGAAAAAAGTGTTTAAGCTGAAAGAAATCAAATAGCGGTACTCGTAAAAGCTGACTGCCCTACTTTCCCATCGGCTTAAAAATATCATCTTCTATCGTCATCCCCTTTTCCAGGTGGATCGCCCGGATGCCCAGCTCTTTGGCTGCTGCAACGTGCTGCGGACTGTCGTCGATGAACAGAGTGTGCTCGGCTTTGAAACCATTTTCGTCCAGCACCCGCTGAAAGATCGCCGTATCCGGCTTGCGCATACCGATGCGGTGGGAGTAGTAGACCCGGTCGAAGAAGGTGCCCAGTTGCACCCCATGGGTGTCCTTTAATATCTTATTGAATGCCTCTTCATGCACCTCGTTCGTATTGCTGAGCAGCACCAGGTCGTAATGGTTGCGGAGCTGCTGCAGGAGCTGCAGCCGCTTCATCGGGAAATCCAGCAGCATCGCATTCCAGGCATTGCAGATATCCTCATCCTTCAGGGCGCAGGGCGCTACCTTTTGCAGCTCCGATACAAACTCCGCCCGCAGCATTTTACCTACTTCCCAGTTGTCAAACAGCGGACTTTGCTTCAGCTGCGAGTACAGCGCTCCGAAATTGGTCACGCCGAGGGCGATAAAAGCCTGCTCGGTGCGGTTATAGTCTATATTCAGCAATACCCCGCCCAGGTCGAAGATGATATGACGGATCCCCTTGATCATGGCGCAAAACTAGGAGAAGCCCGCCAGCAGTCCAACCGGATAAATTTGCCCGACTACTTTAAAGGAATCAGGATTTTTTGTAGGTTTGCAGCTCTTCTCCCGGTTTTTCGGGAAGGTCCTATAGCTCAGTTGGTTAGAGCACCTGACTCATAATCAGGGGGTCCCAGGTTCAAGCCCTGGTGGGACCACGAAAATTAGAAACAAGACTTCGGTAGTGCCGAGGTCTTTTTTGTTCTGGCTGCAGCAACGAAAGTGACAGCAGGCACTTCCTATCGCCATTCAGATCAAGTCAGCCTTAGCCTTAGCGCTCAATCTAACTGAGCTAAAGGAAGTGATTCGGATAGCGGTTTACCAACCAATTCACTTTATTAATACTTAAGTATGTCTCTGGAAAACCTGATTACACAATATGAAGATAAAGGCGTCAGCTTCTTCGTGATGATGACCTTAAACGATTACATTGTGGCTACGTATAGATCAAATCCCGAAAATGTTGGCTTTGACCGTATGCAACTCTTCGAATATAACTGCCTCCGCAACCCGGATGCAGCTGCTAATTGCCGGGTATACATTACAGAAGGGACAAAAGAAGAATGTCTCATTGCGCGGGATCACATAGCCGCTTGGTTAGCAACTCAAAACATTGGAGGTGTTTACCTCACCGCCGGAAAGTAAGCTAATTCTCCACGTTAACGCAAGTTTGCGGCCGGCTTCTGCAGCGTAGCGAACTCGTGCCCGTTATTCTGTCAAACTATAATTGACTGCGTAAGCAATTCATGATACGGATTCATTTTCTAATGATGGGAAAAAGAACCACTGAGCACTACAGTCTTTAAACCGGTTACGAGTTGTCCACCGCAGCGAGCTGCCTAGCGGCAAAACTGCGCCAACAGCGGGATTTTTCGGCAATACATACTCATTATTCTATATTTTAGCATCAAAGCACTTTCATCTAAAAATTCAATCACACAATTGCATCGGCACAAAACCGCTAAACAGCCACAATATGAAGAACCTCCTCTTAACCCTTCTTGCTTGTGTCTTCTTTATCTCTCTTCGTGCACAGGCGCCAAACTGGCTTTGGGCAAACAGTATCGGTGGAACCGGGGTGGAGCAAAGCTTCGGTATCGGTACCGATGGTAATGGTAACACCTACGCGGTAGGCTACTTCTCAAGCCCAACAATCACCATCGGAAATATAACGCTGACCAATGCAGGAGGATACGACGGACTGCTGGTGAAGTACGGCCCATCCGGCAATGTGATTTGGGCACAGAGATTCGGGGGCACGGGCGATGATTATGGCAGACGGGTGGATGCCGATGCGCAGGGCAATTGTTTTATTACCGGTCATTTTGGAAGCCCCACTCTGACTTTCGGCAATACAACGCTTACCAATTTGGGATTTGATGATGTATTTGCAGTCAAATTCGATTCCGCAGGCAATGTACTCTGGGCGAGAAGCGGAGGCGGAACCAGCATGGACTATGCCTGGGGACTGGGGCTGGATAGCGCCGGAAACTGCTACATAGCTGGCTTTTTCAACGGAAACATCATCAGCTTCAACAACATTACTATTAACAGCCCCGCAGTCACCAGTTTTTTTCTTGTAAAGTATTCTTCTACCGGCACCGTGCAATGGGCAAAAACTTCAACCGGTTCAGGAATGAGTGCCTGCCAGGGAATCGCGGTTGACGCTGTTGGAAACTGCTTTATTACAGGTGCCATTTACGCCAGCCCCGTCACATTCGGCAATATCACGCTTACACCGGGCGCCGGGGGAGATGACGATTTTTTCATCGCAAAATATAATGCTGCCGGTAATTGTGTATGGGCAAAAAGTGCTGCAGGGCCGGGAGATGATGAGGGGCGCCATGTAGCAGTGGATGACAGCGGCAACTGCTATGCTACCGGATGGTATACAGACAGTAGCATAAACTTCGGAAATGCGATTATGGCAAGCGCAGGCGGACAAGATGCATTCTTAGTAAAATACGATTCTTCCGGAAATGTACTCTGGAGTAAGCGGGCAGGCGGATTGTTAAACGATTTTGGCTATTCCCTCGGAGTTGACGCAGCCGGCAACAGCTATCTTGCAGGCACTTTCTCCAGCAGCAGCATTTCGTTTGGAAGCACCTCATTGGCAAACAGCGGTATCCATGATATTTTCGTGGTCAAGCACGACCCATCAGGCAATGTCTCCTGGATGAAACAGACAGGTGGTACCGGAGGACAATCCGGTACCGCTATTGCTGTAGATGGAGCAGGCGACTGCTATCTCTCAGGCATATTCTATGGCAGCAGCCCTCTGACGCTGGGGAACACCAGCTTAAACAATGCGGGCGGTGATGATGTGTTTGTTGCCCGGATTGCTTCCTGCACCAGTGCTCCGGCACAGCCGCCGTTTGTCGCAGGCGATGCTACCCCATGTTCAGGCAGCTCACAAACCTATTCCGTCTTGCCGGTGCCCGGCGCCACTTCCTATATCTGGACGCTGCCATCAGGCTGGACCGGCACCACCACGAGCAACGGTATTACCGCGACACCGGGAACAACAACCGGCACCATAACCGTTGCTGCGTCCAATAGTTGCGGCACAAGCCCTCCAACATCGTTCACCGTAACAGCTGTTCCTCTTCCGCCGGCGCCCGCAATCAGTAATACCGGAACGGTCCTGACTGTCACGGCTACTTTTGCGAGCTACCAGTGGTACCTTAACGGAAGTCCTGTGACCGGTGCCACCAGCCAGAGTCATACAGCTACACAAAACGGTGCTTACCATGTTGTCGTAACAAATGCTGATAGCTGCACCGGAACATCCAATACGATCAACATCATTATATCAGCAATTGATGAATTAGAAATCCGCAACAGCTTTGCTGTCTATCCGAATCCTGCCACTGATGTACTGAACATCACAAACATCAGCGGTAGCGCGAATAACGCTATGATCCAGGTTTATGACGGTGCAGGGAAACCAGTAAGAACACAGCCGTTTTCCGGCAAGAGCGCTACGATAACGATAGCCGGGTTACCGGCCGGATTGTATACCGTCCGTGTCGGTACTGAACGGGCTATAGTGATCAAACGATAAACGTTTCACTTCACACTGCGTTAATGCAAGTTCGTTGCCCCGCTTCTGCAGCGTAGCGAACTCGTGCCCGTTATCCGGTAAACTTATTACTGACCGTGGGAAAAGTTCGTGACACGGATCTATTTTTTGATTATGGCAAACAGAACAACGGAGCACTACCGCCCTTAAACGGCACAGGTTCGGCCCGGCATAAGCTGCTGTGCAGCAAACCTGCGTCAGCATGGACGACACAAAGGAAGCCGGATCGTGAATAAACGAACCGATAGCTCCTTCGCGATCACTGCTATGTTATAGTTGCCTTAGCTGATTTTTGATGCTGGACATGAACATCCCTGTCGCCTCAAGGTATGAGAGTATCTGGGACTTATCCAGCTCTCCGGTTGCCTCAATGTTTCTCCTGGTTGCTTCCAGGTTAGACGTAATATCATGCGCAACTTTACTTATCCGCTCTACAGTGCTCCTGAGCAGCAGCCTGTTTTCCATCTCATCCATCACGATTTCGCCCAGCTGCTGCAGTATTTTTCGCTCTTCTTCGGTAAACACCCTTGGCTCCTTATCAAGCAGGCACAGCGTTCCCAGGTTATAGCTTTCATCCGTATGCAACGGTGTTGCGGCGTAAAACCGGAGTCCGAAGTCGCCCGCAACCAGGGGGTTGGCCAAAGTGCGCGGATCAGCTGCGGCATTCTCTACAACATAGACATCATCCGACAGGATGGCAGATGCACATAAGCCCGGATCGCGATTAATCTGGTTAATACTTAGTCCGTAATGGGACTTGAACCAGATTCTGTCCGTATCAACAAGGCTGATGATAGCAATGGGTACCTTGAACAAGGTTGCTGCCAGTGCAGTAATGCGATCGAAGCTTCCGTCGGGCGGTGTATCAAGTATGTTATACCGGCGAAGCGCTTCAATTCTCTTGCTTTCATTTTTGGGGTATTCCAAGGTTGTGCTCATAAGAATTGATTTTTTGGTTTAGTTCGTTGGCAGAATTACAGTAAAACAAGCTCCCCCATCTTCCACGCCGCGCGCATAGATCACGCCGGCATGCCGCTCCACTATTTTTTTGCATAATGCCAGGCCGATACCGTACCCTCCAAATGTACTTCGGTCATTTAACGTCTGAAAAATGGAGAATATCTTTTCGGCGTACTCCTGGTTAAAGCCAATGCCGTTATCTTTTACTTCTACCTTATAGTACCGTTTAGCAGATGAAAGGGAAGGCAGCGATTGCTGTTCTTCCTTATCCAGTTCATTTCCGGAAATTGTGATCAAAGGTGTGATACCTTTCCTTGAAAATTTTAAAGCGTTCCCAAGCAGATTGTAAAACAGCTGGTGCATCTGCAGCTCGTTGGCAGGAATAGGCATCAAGGTCGCTACCTCTATCCTGGCTCCTTTTTGTTCAATAAGAAGCTCATAATCGCCGACAATATTACTTATCACCTTGTTCAGATCAGTTATCCCGAATGCTCCCGGCTGATGTGCAACCCTGGAGTAATTTAACAGGTCTCTGATGAGCCCCGTAAGACGGAGCGCCGCGACGTTGGCCTTTTCGAGATAACGTTTTGCTTCTCCTTCCAGCGAATACCTGCTGAGAACAAGGTCGTGGTAAACTTTGATTTTCCTCAACGGCTCCTGCAGGTCATGTGACGTAACGTAAGCAAACTGTTCCAGTTCTTCATTGGAACGTTGCAGCTCCAGGTTTACTGCATTCAGCGCCATAGTGCGTTTCTCTACCTCCTGCTCAAGCGCTCTTGCGGCATATTTATGTGATGTAATGTCCTGTATAACGCCGATAAGCACGCAGGGCTCGCGTCGTTCACCGAACAGTACCTTCCCTCTTACCAGAATCCAAATCTGGTCGCCTGCCGGTCTTCTCAACCTTGCCTCATAACGTAACTGTCCCGTCACCAGAGATTCCCTATGCGCTGCATCGCGTGCGGGCCTGTCATCCGGGTGCAGCAAAGACACATAATCTTCCCTGGTCGCATCGGCACTCAGTCCCGTTATTTCCTTAAACCTTTCATTGACCTGAATCTCGTTGTTGGCGTAGCATATTTCGTACGTTCCCAGCGCTGCCAGATCTATCGCTATCTGGGATTTCTCCTCTGATACCTGTAGCTGCCGTTTGGCTATGACCAGATCTGTCACGTCATGGAACGCACACATTACTGCTGAGATCTTGTTGTCAGATTGTCTGTACGGGGTGTAAATGACGTTGTAGTAAAAGGTCTCGGCCTTGCCTGTATCAGCCGGAGCGACAATGGCCGCCATCTCCTTACTAGCGTAAGGCTCGCCTGTCAGGTAAACACGTTCCAGGATCTTATCATGTCCTTGCTCCGCCAGCTCCGGAAAAGCATCACTGAAGGTTTTGCCTGCAATAACACGGTAATGAAACATGCGGCAAAAAGCATCATTTGCCAGGGTAAACCTAAGCTCAGCACCTGCCAGCATGGCAAGCGGCGTCGGCGCCTGTAACATCACCTGCAGGTAACCTGTATCCGCTATCTGATCTGTTTGGGTCAACTTAATGTAGTGTCAGTTACAGAATAGAAATGTAGCGATTACTGCGGAAACAATCAACTAAATAAAGACAATTCCTGCCTGTCTGCATAATGGAATGACGTTCAGCATTGTACATAAGCCGATTAGTTTCCGTTCATATCAAAGCCTGCAGCAAAGGCTTGTGCACGGGACTGAAAGCCGGGATTATCCGAATGTAGTAGCCTGCGGGCGCCTGTGTGTTGTTGCTTTAGTCTACTTTTGCAACAGAAGCCGGAGGCATTACGATCTATATGAAAATAAAGTTTTTGCTTGTTGATGATGATAGCGATGACCGGGAATTGTTTTGCGACGCTTTAAAAGAAGAGGACCCATCAGTGGAATGCGAGTGTGCCGCCAACCCCGATGAGGCTTATAACATTCTTGCAGCCACAAGTGTGCTGCCGGACGTGGTGTTCCTGGACATCAACATGTCTTTGGTGAACGGCTGGAAATGTCTGACAGCGTTAAAACAAAGCAACAGATTAAAACACCTGCCTGTAATAATCTACAGCACATCATCTTATCCAAGAGATAAAGGAATTGCCCGGGATCTGGGCGCTCTCTCCTATGTCACGAAGCCGGACAGTATAGAACGTCTGAAAGCGGTGTTGCGGGAAATCATAAAACATACAAGACAAAACACGCTAAGCAGCCTGACGGTAGAATAAAGCCGCCCGATCCGCCTGCCAGATACGCTTCCTCCCGCTCTCTAGTATTTTCGCACTACAAACATCACCCTCCGGTTCAATGCCTTCCCATGTTCTGTATTACTCAGATCAACCGGCTTACTATATCCATACCCTTCTACCTCCACCCTGTGTGCTTCCAGTCCGAGCCCGACAAGTTCCCGTTTAACCGCCTCGGCTCTTCTGAGTGACAGGCTGAGGTTGTAGGATGAGTCACCATCACGATCGGCATGTCCCATCAGCGTAATCCTGTGGTCGCCGTGGATCTTCAGCCAGCTGGCTATCCCGAGGAGCACGGATGTGTCATAGGGTTTTACTTCTGCCTTATCCACGTCGAAATGAATGTTCATCAATGCTGTTGCGTCGGTCCCGAAAGGTTGCAGCGCAGGGTCGTCGTGGGTGATAATCACCTTCCTGAAGGCAAAGACATCCGCGCCGCAAAGCCAGAAAGACGCCGGATGGACACAGGCGGGGATCGTCGCCAGATGCTGATGGTCCAGGTATATCTTCAGTTCATCCCATTCATAGCGCAGCCCCACATGGTGCCAGCCGTTTGCCTGAATGGGCGGGATCGGAAGACGCCGCATAAAATATTGCTTTGCGCTGCAATGAACAATCAGGTGCTCCCGAAAGAAACTTAGAGACAACTGGTCCGTACTGTTTTCCGAACCAGCTTTGCCCAGCAGGATGCCCGCGCTTTGTCCGACCCCCTGTGAGCGCTCCAGGTAAAACTCAAACTCTATCGCCAGGTTGGTCCTATAGCGTCCCAGGATATTTTCTCCTGCCGGACTGAAATATGCCGGATTGCCCTGCAGGCATACCAGGGCTTTGGATCCATGAAAACTGCTGAACTCCGCCTTTGCCACAAGATCAGTGTGCAGCGGATTCCTGCCCGCTTCGTGTCCGTCCGTGAACAGCCAGCCGGATGGCATCCGTCCCAAGGGATATCTTTCGAAGTCCTCATAGTAGACGACATGTTCCCTTCGGGGGAACGAAGCAGGTATGCGGGTTGTCTGGCTATAGCTGTCGGCACAGAAGCCAAGGAATGCGAAAAGGGTCAGGAGGCGGTGTTGCATAAGTTTACGCGGTCTTTCAATTGTTGCTGCGGTCAAAAAAACAGGCTGGATGGTACCGGTCTATTAAGGTACGTAAGAGCAAACTTTCAGGCAACACCGGCTTCATGTCATATTGCAGCGTGCCGGCAGCAACCCGGATTCCTGAAATAGGTTTTCTACTTTGTCTTATCCTTAACCCTCAAAACTACATTGATGCCGACAACGACTGGTCGTAACAGGCGTCCGCGACATGCTGGCGGGTGGTGACGGAGATATCTATGTAGTCAGGACAGACGGCAATGGCAACACGGTCTGGGACCGCCCCATGCACCCCCCCGCCCGGCAACACCATTGGTTCGGGAAAACGGATGGTATGCTGCCCTATCCAGGTGACGATCTTGCGACCAGGTACTATTACATCAGCCACGGACATTTTGTCCAGCTTTTAGGGGAGTATCATGTCTGAAGATCTGGCAGGTACTCTTACCAGGGGCAGCAAATGGTTAGGGTTAGTAGCTGCTCCCGGTGTCGCCGATATAATGCCGGAAGATTGAGCGTTTGCTGCCATCCTTCCGCCTGCTGACGCTTTTCTTCCGTTTCCTTTCCCTTTTGTCCGGCGGAAAGATGCAAATGGAAACGTTCCTTCCCCCTTTGTATTAAAACCTCCTCCCGGAGAAACAAAGTCTTCCACCTTTCTTTCATAAGCTGCTCCCTTTGTTTTAAAGCTTTCTCCCGGCTTTTCTCCGGAAGAAGCTTTTAACGCAAACGTTGCTCCCTTTATTACCAACCTTTCTCCCCGTGTTCCTTCGGGAGGAGCAGGTGAAACAGGTGCTTCTCCCTTTTTTTCTCCGGGATGAGCTAATGGAAGGGATGCTTCTCCCATTGTTCCTTCGGGAGAAGGTTTTGTTTCTCCGGGAGAAACATCCCTTTCTTCGGGGGAAGGGTCTGTTCCTTCGGGAGCAGGAGCGGTTTCATTTGCCGTAAAAGCTGTTGATGCTACCGCTGTAAACGGTTCATTTGCTGCTGGTTTTGATATCCCTGTATCTTTCATCGTCTCGATTTGATACAGCAAAGCTCCGATGGCAGATGCATGGCGACAATACACGAACGTGTATTTTCGGCATACACGAACGTGTATCCTTATGCTGAAATCCGCTCTGCAAGCGAACTATACAATATTTAACTTTTACTTGAATGTTTATTGCGCGTCTTAGCGCTCAGAAACCCGCAGCTGCCTCTTTTATACCGCTGCCCGCTCTTACCCCTCCGGAAGCACATCCCCCATGATGAAAAATGTCCGGCATCAGTTCACCTCGTTCATAAGCTGGAGGAACTCGTCCTTTCTCCGCCTGGATATCTCCACCAGCGTGCCGTCAGACATTTCCACGAAATAGCCATCGTTACGCACATATTTGCGCACCGCCCTGATGTTGATGAGGTAAGATTTGTGCGACCTGAAAAACTCTTTCTGAGGCAGGATGCTTTCATACTCGCCAATGCTTTTCGCTACCACATACTTCCCCCCATGAGCTGTATGGAAGGTGCAGTAGCTGTTATTGGATTCTATCCATACGATCTCCGAAACCTGCAGGTATACCAGCCCTTCCCGTATCGGTAATCCTATGCGGCCGTTCATATCCAGCCGCCGCATCTCCGGACCCGGCTGCTCCGATTTATCTGGCTGCAGCAGACCAATAACAGTCTGCACCGCCTGCTTCAGCTCGTCTACATCTATCGGCTTGACCAGATAATCGGTAGCATGGTGCCTGATCGCCTGCAGGGCATACTGTTCATGAGCAGTGGTGAAGATGAGGTGAAAATCGCGGTACTGCAGCTGCTGCAGCAGGGAAAAGCCGTCCATATCCGGCATACTGATATCCAGGAATACAATGTCTGGACGCAAAGTATTGATGCTCCGGATGCCTTCCGGGCAGCTGGTGGTAGCCGTCAGCAGCTTTACCTCCGGAACATACTTCTCCAGCAGTACGGTCAGCGTGCTGATAGCCGCTTTTTCGTCGTCAATAATGATAGCATTCAGCATATGTCAGTTTAAGACGGGTAATCGAATAATGACTCTTGTTCCCGTGCTCCGGGCCTGTTCATCCACCTTGTCAATGATCTCAAGGTCGTAATTCCTGTTCCATTCCCTGTTCATCAGCTTCAGCCGCTGGTGAATGAAGCTGATGGCCATAGACCTCCGTTTGTGCACTATCCCTTCCGGCTTTTTCCTGCCCCGCCCTACCCCGTTATCATCGATCGTGCAGCACAGGGATCCGGGCTCTGTCTGCTCAAAGCGAACAGAAAGGCAGCGGTCCTTATCCTTCGGCAGCAGTCCGTGCCAGATCGCATTCTCCACCAGCGGCTGTATCAGCATCTGCGGTATCCTGATGCCGGAAGTATTGATGCTCGCAGCGGTAACGATCTCGTAGGAAAAAGACTTTTCGAACCGCAGCGCTTCGAGCTCTATATAGCCGGTCAGGATATCTATCTCATGCTCCAGGCTGATGTTCTCTTCGTTATTGCTTTCCAGGATCATCCGGAGCAGGCGGGAGAATTTAACCAGGTATTTATAGGCATTTTCATTATCATTCTCAAGAATGAACTGCTGCACGGAATTCATGGCATTAAACAAAAAATGCGGGTTCATCTGCGCCCTCATTACCTGCATCTCCATTTCGTACATCTGCCTTTGCCTCCTGTTCTTTATCTTTTCCCGCTTCAGCAGCCAGGTCATCACGAGGGCAACTATGAATATGCCCAGCAGCACGATGATCAGTCCGCTGATAAGGTTACTCTGTCCTTCCGGGTTACCCTGGCGGTACAGCTCCATAATTGCCGGCGACGAGAGCACTCTGTTGTAGATCTCCACATCGTCTATGGTACCATTGAAAAAACGCACGTTCTTGTCGTTTGCGGAGTAGCCGAGTATCAGGGAATCATCTTTCAGGAACCTTGTAACGAACGCTTTTGAAACCTTGTTCTGCAATACGCCGTTTACATACAACCCGAATACCGTATCGTTGCTGACGATCGCTACATGATACCATTCTGCCGGTGTCACCGTCATGTTCGAACGCAGGACTACCTGCATTGAATCGCCGGGTATGACATTATTGGAAGCGACGGCTATCCGGCGACTGTTAAACTCGTAAGAAATACCGTAAGCCTCGTTAAAATCATCCCCCTCATAGCAATGCGTCAGAAATATCGGGTTGGCTTCATATCCTTTACCATGATAGACTATATTATCCATCCTGAACCAGAGGGAGATGGTGGTATGAGGCTGCTTAAGCGATTCGTTGCTTCCCAGGTTGATATAGCTGCCTGCAGTGCCGTGAAAGTAATAGGCAGACGCGGGATTGCCGAACCTGTCTTCCGTGAGGGTAACGCCTACCGCCCTGGCATATTGCGGTGCAACCTCGTTTCTCAGGTCTCCTCCGCTGAAACAGAACCGGGCGACAAGCCCCTCTGCCTGCCGGGCAGCTAATGAATGATAGGCCAGGAGCAATACAATAGTGATCAGCCTGGACATGGGTAATGCCTGCGTTTTGATGATGATAGCAGGAATAAATATAATAAAAAAGCGGCAGCGGTCCTAGTACCGCTGCCGCCTGTAAATATTGTGTCTATCGCAGCAGTACCATCTTCTTTGTCTCCACTTCGCGTCCGTCAACGAACAGCGAATAGAGGTAAGTACCGGGCTGCATGGAATTGGCACTGATGCTGATCGTTCCCTCACCGGGCTGTACCGCATACTTTGTCAGCTCCCTGCCGTTCAGATCATACAACACTATGAATGCAGACTGCTGCATCGCTGCGACATGATATCTGATCGTGGTCGTTGCATTAAAAGGATTTGGCGTGTTCTGGTACAGCATATTGCCTGCTGCAGCGCCTGTGCCTGCAGCTATGCTGCGGTAAAGATCTGCAAGCTGCATCTTCAGCTCACGCAGCTCCTGCTTCATGGACATCATATCTTCATACGTGGCAGCCGTGCCATCGGGATGAGGTTCATGTCCGTCAATACGCATCCAGGTATTGTATACATAGCCCTGCGCATCTATGGCAAGTATGTAGCCGCCGCCCGGCTCCAGGTTCTCGAAACGCACGTCCGATAGCTGGTTGAGCTGGCTGGCGGGGTTGTTGCCGTTCTTGCAGTCTACATGCACACGGGCAGTCGGCGCGGTAGTGTTCCAGCCGAGATAACCGCCGGTCAGGGCATTACCTCCGCTGATCACACCGCGGTCGGGTGTCGCGTTACCATTGCTCACGATCCGGATATCATCATTGGTGAGGGTACCAAAGATGTTACGGCCGTTGATGATATTGTTGCCGTCTACCGTCCAGTAGCATTCCTCGTTGCAGCGGGGTGCGCAGGCAAAGCCGGCGCATTGCGGGTCCTGATCGTTGACTATGCTGTTATTGAACGAAGTAACGTTGCCGTTCAGGAAAAAACCGATCGGGTCGTTGTGGGTCTGCGGACTGGGGTTGCTGACCACGATGGTCAACGTATGCGTACCTGCGCTCAGGAACTGCGTAAACGGCGCAGGGCTCCAGATGAGCGAATTTGTCTGCCAGTTACCGGTCGTCTGGAAAAGTCCTGTGGATACATTGTCTACCAGGATATCTGCTATCAGTCCGTCAGCCCGCAGGTGAAGCTCGAAGGTCACTTCATCATCACTGCACAGCCTGAACTCCCGCTGAAAGGTGAGCGTGCTCACTGAGGTGGTCACCTGTCCGGGCGTCACATTGCTTTGGTTGTCGCAGAGCCAGTTCCCGCCCCCTGCCCAGGAACCGATCACCGGGGTAACGACCAGGGCATTTGCCGGCGCAGGAGGAGCGCTGTTGGTATACACGCCTGTTTTATTGACGCAGAACCAATGAGGGTCATTGCTGCCCTGCGGCACTGGTGTCCCGTTGTTATCCGTTCCGGTGGTGACGATCAGTGAGTTGACCAGGCATTGCGCCTCAGCCTTGCCTGTCCAGGCAGCAGAAAAAACGAGCAGTGCCGCAGTCAGTGCATGCTTTGCAAAAAATCCGTGTTTCATGATTGTAATAAAATTGTGTTAGAGAATATGCCTACTCGTAAAGCTTTTCGGCTGCCGCTTCATTCCATAGAGGTGATGATGAGGCAAATTTTGGAAACGAATGTTGCCCGAAATGCAGGTTCTAAGGAACGGCAGGGAAACACCGGGCAGCGGTCAGTCTGTTCTTGAGAACGGCCGCAGCGGCGGTGTGCGGTACGGTACAAATAGTCCGGAAATGATTGAGCAGCGTTGGTGATGATGAGGCGTCTCACCTTCGGCGCATAACCGCGCAGCAGACCACAGCTGAGGTTCTGCGAACCTTGGTTGGAATAAGAAGGAGGCAAAGTGTAAAAAAAGCCCGGTAGTTGTGGCTGCAAATCAATGCTCGGAAAAACCCGTAGGGTCTGATTCACCTGAGTCGTCGTAAGGGCTGCAGTAAATTGAAAAGGCAGTTCTGCCGGGAAAGACAATGTTTTTCTTATTCAAACCGTTGTCTTATAGCTGCGTGGCAGCGTATGCCATTCCAAACCACATTGGCACCATTGTTTAACATTCCGTTTAATGGAAACATTGTAACTTAAAAGAATGGAATGAGCCCTACTTTTTCTACCAGTAAAATCAACAGAAATGAGAAAGATAGCACTAATGATCTGCGCGGGTTGGCTATTCTTTGGAACAGAAAGCGCAATCGCCGCGGAGCCGTCCGGGTTCGTGCCGTTACAGCAGAATGAACGAAAGGAAGCAAGAAAAGCGCGCCGGGCGGAAAGAAAAGCCAGACATGAAGAATATATGAGCCGAACCCATGGATCGTCTAAAAATCTGGAACGTCGCAGGATAGAGAAGGAAAACTACAAACAGCGCAGGCAGATGGAACGTGCCGCCCGCAGGCAGAACCGCGGGAACTGGGGTTCCAATGTAAATGGGGATGTATTCCAGGTCTACTGACAGCCTGTAAATCTGCACGAATAAAGGAAAAGCCTGCACCGCCGTGTGCGGGCTTTTTCATTTCCGGGACGTATGTCCCTGTTGCGACTATGTATATCCGTACCTCCGGTTGATTTCCGGAAATGAATGGATATTTCCCTGTAACATGCTAACTTTCAGACTATGGGATTACTGGATTTCCTGCGAGGGCTGTTTGCGGCTGGTACGACCAGCCTGCCGGCGGTTTCATTCCGGTTCCCTTATTCCCCCGATCCTCTGCTGCGCCGGGAAGAGTTGTGGCACAACCTGCAGCATGGCATCCTGCTCGAAGATAAAGGGGTGCTCCTTGCCTGGGATACACCTTTTCTGATGCTCCGGAAGTATGCGGAAAGGTATTATCCGCAAACCCGAAGGAGCAAAGCCTTATGGCAATTGGGGCGCCACCCGGTGCTGGACGGCTATATCCTGGACGTCGGTATATACCGGGAACGGCTGCAATATACAGACCAGCCCTTCCGCCGGGCCTCCGTGCTCCTCGGCTTCGGTGAGAGCGGATTGTACGCCCTGCGTGACCTGCTGGTGCACCTGACAGACCGGTTCGGACAACCGGACAACGGGCAGCTGAGCGAGCTGGGCGATCTCTCCGTTGGTGAAGTGAGCTGGAGAAAAGGCGATACCGAGATCCGGGTATCCGCTGTAGGACAATATACGGTAGAGTGTTACCTGTACATAGGCAAGGTGGAAGCCTGACCGTACCTTTTACGAAGTACGGGAACTGATTCAAAAAGGCGAAGCCGCACGGAAGCGGTTCGCCTTTTTACAGAAATGAATACGGTCAGACGTTAAAAAAATGCAACCTTTCCGGTAGCTACATCATAAACGCCTCCGGCGATCTTAATAGCTCCCTGCGCTTCCAGTTCTGCGATGATCGGACTTTCTTTCCGGATCTGATCAATGGTAAGATGCACATTGAGCTCAGTTACTTTGTTGACGAAATCGGTGTTGCTGCCGGTGCGATTATCAGTAATTGTCTTCTCCGCCTCTATAGCCGGCTTTACTTTGCTGAGCACACCCGTCAGCTTGCCAAGCTCCACGTTGTTGCAGGCGCCTACGATAGCACCGCACTTGGTATGACCCAGCACAAGGATGATCTTGGTGCCCACCACTTTAGTGGCAAACTCCATACTGCCGACAATATCATCGTTCAGCACATTTCCCGCAATGCGGATACTGAAAATATCACCGAGCCCCTGATCGAAGATCAGCTCCGCCGATGTCCGTGAATCCATACAGCTCAGTATTGTGGCAAAGGGGAACTGGCCTTCTTTGGTCTCGTTGACCTGTTGCAGCAAATCACGGTTGGCTTTTAAGTTGCTGACAAAACGCTCATTCCCATCCCTGAGGATCTGGAAGGCGAGATCGGGGGTAATGCTGTTCTGTTGTTCTTTTGAGAGCGTACGCATGTTTTGGACTTTATGATGGTTATAAAATGTAAAATGTATCTGAGGCGGCCGGCTTGGGCACGTCTTCGGCTCCCAGAAGCTGCCTGATATTGATCTCTATCGTGCGGGCAATGGCGGTAACCGGAATATCGCTGGGCCGGTTGCGAAACGGATCCTGCAAATGGTAGGCTGTTTTTTCGAGGAGGAGAAAGACCGAGGATATGAGTACCAGCAGCGGGATCTCGAACAGCGGCGCAATATTGCGCAAGGCAATGGATAGGGTAATAACGAAGAGGTAAATGGCAAAATGCAGGAACATGCGGTAGGTGACCGGGAATACCGTAGCGTTGATCCGCTCCGCCTTTCCCATCGCGTCGCAAAGCCGCACAAAGGTCTGGTCGAGCTGCGCCTGCTGAATGGTATCCAGCCGCCCCTGCTGCTTCAATCTCCTGATATCGGCTGTGTTAAGCTGGAGAATTGCGAGCGGCTTGTTGTTATGCCGGCTGATGGCAGCGATGTCTTTTTCTGTCAGTAACCGGGTCAGGTCCTCCAATGGATCAAGTCCGCGAAGCGACTGGCCCAGGGAATAACACCAGGCGATCTGCCGGAATGCGATGGTCCGGACAGCCTCCTTATCATCGCCGAGATAGTGTTCGAGCTGCAGGGTCAGGCTCCTGGAATCATTGACAATGGCTCCCCAGACCTTCCTGGCTTCCCACCACCGATCGTATGACTGGCTCATTTTGAAAGAAAGGAGAATGGAGATGGCCGTACCAAGGAAGGTGGGCACATTGAGCGGCATTTCCGGGAGATGCGCAGAAAAAAGATTGGCGACGTAGTTGAATACGATACCCACAAGGAGGATAAAAACCAGGTCTTTCCTGATCTTCCTGAAGATATAGCTAAAAGGGACTTTTTTATCCAGGATCATCCTCGTCGTTTGATGCATTCAGTGCCGGGGGGCAAATTTAAGTATCCGCAACTAAAAGCGATCACAGAGGCGTGCAGGCTTCTTTGCAGTTGCTGCCCGGGTTTTCCGGAATCGATAACAATCCTAACTGGTTTTTGTTGGGCATCCTGATAAAGCACCAGGACAGACAATAAAAAGGAGCCAGGCTTGATGCCGGCTCCTTTGACTGAAACTCAGTATTATAACAGTGGCGACTACTGCCTGATAAAACGTGCGCTCCGGCTGTGCCCGTCAGCAAGAACAACATGCAGCCTGTATGCACCGGGGCTTAACATGCCGATACTGATCGTGTTTCCAGGTTCATGTTGCCGAAGCACGAGCCGGCCCGCCAGATCATAAACCTCGAGACCGGTTATAGCGCCTGCTGTGCTAACCTGAGTCAAATCCGTTGCC
>Ga0196964_10000255_pt1 | contig 40088 bp, 64 predicted proteins | sample S1_10metaG_FD_148615 | JGI IMG/M metagenome (GOLD analysis project Ga0196964, IMG submission 148615) | Soil microbial communities from Anza Borrego desert, Southern California, United States - S1_10 | ecosystem: Environmental > Terrestrial > Soil > Desert | place: USA: California | collected...
AATCTCCAAAACGCGATTCGCTCAAAACGCCAACAGCTAAACGGCGAGATTTCACAAGCATTGAAAGAATCAAGCGATGAACCTATTTTAAATGCTATTCCAGCTCTTGAAGAACTGCGAAAGGTTAAGATGCGTCTTAATCCAAGACTTCAAGGAGATGACATTGCGGTAATTGATGATCTCATCTCAAAAATTCGCGGAGAAACTCAAGGCGGTCTTGGCAGCGTTAAAAATCTTTTTGATCTCAAAGATTACCTTCAAACAAAAGCATCATCTGCATACATGAAAGATGGCCAAGTGTTTATGGTTGGCAAAGAGGCTCAGCAAGCCGCAAAAGCCGCTGCGGCCGTGATCCGTAAGGAATTAAATAAGGCTTCACCTGAGATTGCAAAAGCCAACAACACGCTTTCTCTACTTCATTCTTTAGAATCTAAGCTTAATAAAAATCTCATTAAAGAGGGCGCATCTGATTCGGCGCTGTTATCGGCTGGCGCTGGACGAAACCCAAGAAACGCGCGAATGCTGCAAAGGCTTGGGCAGTTCACCGACACAAATCCTTTGGCAGAGGCTCAATTACTGTCAACAGCTAAAACATTTGGAAACGTCTCGCTTAATCCGCTTGATCAAACAGGTAAAGCTGCAGCAAGAATGGCACTGGGCGGGACGGCAGGATATTTAACAGATGGTAATGAGGGGGCAGCTTGGGGTGCAATGTTAGCAAATCCCGCAGCTCTTAAATATTCAATAATGGCTGGAAAAATTCCTATCAATGTTGTTCAAGGAATTGTTCAGAGAGTAACAGGTAGCAAGGCATTAAATGATGCTGCAATAAAGAAAACGACTGACTTTTTGAAGACACCTGAGGGCCAAGCCATGATGACAAATCTTGGTCTTGGTCAAAAGATAGTTGAAAAAGCAGCTAGTCCGTCTGAAGCAATTCAACGGCGCGCTAGCGGCAGATAATAGTTCTGACCCACTGATTTAAATTCCCAGATCTCAAAACGGATTTCGATCCAAGGGGATTTAAATTATGGCGTCACCCGCAGTGACTTACAACTTTACAAATGGAACGACCGCTGATGCGGATCAGGTAGACCAAAACTTTACCGATATCATTAACGGGATCACTGACGGCACAAAAGATTTGTCTATCAGTGCTCTTACTTGCGCTGGCGCCGTTACACTAAACGGAAACGTTACGTTAGGTAACGGAACACCTGACGATATTACGGTAACTGGATCACTTGCCTCAAGTATCCCAATCAAAACGACAAACTCATTTGATATTGGCTCTAGCACATTGGGCTTAAGGTCAATCTACTTTGGCTCATCGGGCGGCGCGTTTTCAACACGGCTTATCGGCGGGGCAGCGGCATCAAGTTACACCATTACCTTGCCGGCAAGTGGTCCGAGTGTGACTGGTAAAACAATAATCTCTGATGCGTCGGCCGGACTATCATTTCGTTATGCTGAGAAATTCACTGGATCAAAAACGTCTGCATATACCGCAACGGGTGATGAAACGATTATTCCTGTTGATACGTCTGGCGGCGCATTCACAGTCACACTACCGGCCGCTGCAAGCTATGCAGGAAAACAACTTACCATTGTTAAGACATCAACCGATTTCAATGCCTGCACCATTGACGGAGATGGTTCCGAGACGATTAACGGATCGGCAACCACCTCTATCAATACGCAATACGAGTCACTCACTATCGCCTGTGATGGTTCTAACTGGTATATCCGCCAAAGGTATATCCCTTCAGAGTGGGCATCATATACGCCGACTATTTCAGGCTTTGGTACCGTTACGTCATTGGCGGCATTTTGGCGCAGGGAAGGCGATTCAGCACGCGTGAGATGTTATTTTGTCGCTGGTACTGTTGCAGCATCTGACGCAAAAATCACGCTCCCAGGCGGAACATCGATTGATACCAATAAACTCACGACTGCTCAGTCTGCATATCTTGGTGTGTTCTTCTCAAACGTCACAACTACAGGAACCGCATTTCCGGCAACAACTCGCGGTCCTTTCGTTATCACGACAAAAATTGGCGATACGGACGAGCTATTTTTCGCTGTCGCTGTTGATAAGGATGACGTTGTGTTTAGACCTGATCAGGGCACAGTAGTCGGCACAACCAGTGCTTCAGTCGTGATTGAATTTAGCGTTCCGATCTCTGGCTGGAAAGGATGATCGAATGGACCAGGAAAAGCTGGTTGATTATTTCATTGCAAAAACTGATGCGAGATTTGATCGGCTTGAGGCGAAAGTAGATCGATTAATTGCTTTTCGAGTTCTTCTCATAGGGGCCGCCGTGGGAATAAGCGGCTTAGTTTCCGTAATATTTCAAATAGCAATAGCAATGGCTAAACATTAAGGGGGAAAGATGAAGAAATTAGCTCTGATCACTGGTGTGATCTTAATAGCATCTGTTGCCGTGGCACAAGAGGCACCGGCACTCGGTTGGGTTGATAAAGTGCTTGCACTTATCCCGGTTGATGGCGCAGTGGTCGCGACAATCGCAATGGTGCTTGAGTTTGGTTTGCGTCTAATTAAGACAGAAAAACCAAAATCAATGATCTACCTTGTGGCTGACGCAATTAAAGGTGTGGCACTTATCTTGGCAAAAGTCGGTTTGCTTTTAGATAAAGTTCTTCCGCAAAGAGTTAAAGCTCCGGAACCTCAAGAGGCTCCGAAGGCTTAAATGCGCATACTCTTATTGGCCCTGTTTATTTCCGGCTGCGCTTCATTGGTAAACCAGGAGTTAAATCCTGATGTTTTCTATAAGCGGGACATCCAGCTTGAGATAAACGGGGTCAAGTTTTTAGGCGTAGCTGTTCCCAAACGCGCAGATAAATACGAGATCAAAATCAAAGCGCGCGGGAAAATCGACATGCTGACCGTCACAAGCTGTCATCGGGAATTTGTGATTGAAGACCCAACAGTCATGCCTGGCACGTCGAGATCATTTAGCTTCACCTACGTTCCTATCAAAGGAATTGAAGACGGTAGAGGCTGCCTTCTTGATATCGGAGCTTTTGAGAAAAAGCGCGGCCGGCATTCATGGGCCACAATTGACTTTGAGACTGAAACGGAGAATCTCCCGGCAATTCTAAAGTGTAATGGTGAGAAATGGGATACTAACCCCTCATCTGTCTCAATCTGCCAAGGGAAAACTGGGCTCATTCAAAAAATTAGATTTGATCATCGAGTAAAAGTCTCACCTGACACAGAGATGTGCAATGTCATGAAGACCGAGGATGAGATGACTTACACCTACGTAATGCCGCGCGGGGAATGCACTTACTATTTTGGCGACAAATACGGCAATTTCCATAGGCATACAACAATTGGTTATGAATCAATTTTGATTAGGGAGGTTGGCGAATGAAAGTCTGGCGCGATGATGTTCTAGTTGTGGCTCTCATTTGTGCTGCGGTCGCTTTCTGCGCAACGCAAATTAAAAGCTGCGCTCCGCAAAATCCTGAAATGCATTATCACCAATACGGAAGCTCCCAGGGATAACGATGATTCTAACCATTATCCAAGCCGCAATTAAACTCTTCTTACCAGTGCTTGATTATTACTTGCGTAAGTCCGCCGCCAATGAAGAGGCGCGTAAGGATTATTTGGCCTTTGTTGAGATCATGAACCGTAAAGGCTTAGCAAGCGTAAGTATGCGCATGAAAGCTAAAGATCAAATAGGGCGTGTCGCTGACATGTGGAAAAAAGAAAGCGAAGAGGCAGAAAAAAATGGCTACTAAAGAACTCCTTTTCATGGACGGAATGCCCCCTTGGATTGATATCGCGCTAAAAGAAGTTGGCCAAAAGGAAATCAAAGGGGATGAGGATAATCCAAGGATTATTGAATATCACTCGGCTACAAAACTTAAGGCAACCGAGGATGAGGTCCCTTGGTGTTCAAGCTTTGCTAACTGGTGCATGAAAATAGCAGGCTTAATTGGAACGTCCAGTGCGGCAGCAAGGTCTTGGATGAGTTGGGGTTATCCTTGTTCTGAGCCAGTGAAATACTGTGTTGTGATTTTACGCCGAGGCTCTAAGTCGTGGCAGGGTCATGTCGGCTTTTTAATGGACTGGGATGACAGAGAAATTAGAGTGCTTGGCGGTAATCAAAAAGATTCCGTATCATTTCAAACATTCAAGCGCACTGATGTACTTGGCTACCGATGGCCAAAAAAAGAATATATCTTGGTTCAGAAAAATAATTGAAATTCGCTATTGACACATAATTTTGCCTTGAGACGCTTGAATGCGTTGGAGGCGGATTTATATGCTGGTCTCAATTTTGTTTTTCCTTTTGGGTCTCTCTGTTTCACTTAACGTTTTTCTATTCATTAAATTCCGTAAGACCAAATTAGAACGACCAAAATCTCAGGATTTGAGGGAATTCCTAGGGGATTTAGCTCGCGGTAAAGCTGTTATTAAGATCGAGGTTCTTGATCCAAATGGATTATTTCATCACTCAATGAGGGGAATTTGATGAAAGTATTTATTACGGGAATTACGGGTAGCCTTGGGACGGCGGTAACTAAGTATCTCTTAGAGCATTATCCAGATTGCCAAATTTACGGCTATTCAAGAGACGAATTAAGACAGCAAAAATTCATGAGAGATAAAAGAATCACTCTTACGCTTGGATGCATCCGGGATCGCGATAGACTCTTAGAGGCAACGCGCGGAATGGACATTATATTTCATCTGGCGGCCGTGAAACACGTTGACCTTTTAGAGCTAAATCCAGAAGAGGCAGCAAGCGTAAACATCGACGGCACAAGGAATGTTCTTTACGCGCAGAGAATGAACCGAATTCCGAGAGTTGTACTCTCATCAACGGATAAGGCTGTTTACCCTGTCAATGCCTACGGTGATTCTAAAGCAATGGCCGAAAAGCTTATTTTGAGAAACCCCAAAAATCTCGTTTTTCGCTGGGGGAACGTAATAGCGTCAAACGGTTCAGTGGTTCCGCAATTTGTTAAATCAATTAAAGATCATCAAACAGCATATGTGACTGACACAAATATGATTAGATTTTGGATTACCCTGAATGAAGCTGCGAAATTTATTGTAACCAATAGTCTTGATCAGAACTCTTCAGGTCTTATCATTCCTGAAATGCGTGCCGCAAAAGTTGTTGATGTCGCGTTAGCGGTTGCTGCAATCCTTGGAGTTTCAACCACCATTAAAACGACTGGACCAAGACCTGGCGAAAAACTGAGCGAATGTCTTAGGACTCAGTATGAAGGCGCTGAGATTCATGCGCACACGGTTCCGCAATTTTCAATGGATGAACTGATTCAAACTCTCACTCCTGTTGTGCAGGCAATCGCATGATTTTAATTGTTGGGCACAAAGGCGTGATGGGCAGACGTTACTCGTGTATCCTCAATTACCTGGGCAAAAAATGGATCGGCACGGATATTGATGGGCCAACGCAAGAATTTCAGTCAAAAGACATTAGCGGCATTATTATCGCAACTCCAACGGAAACTCATGCGGCACTCATTAAGGTTTATGCGGAATTCGGAAAACCAATTTTAGCCGAAAAACCAATTTGCAAAGATCTTAATCAGCTTAAAGAAGTACTTTATGCGGTTAAAGATATTCCGTTTGAAATGGTCTATCAATACAAGCAAATAGCACGTCTTGGCGATGGTCCGTCACATTACAATTATTGGAACCACGGTAGAGACGGACTTCACTATGATTGCATTCAGATCATTGGTCTCGCTCGCGGGCCAGTTGAGTTAGCAGAGGATTCACCGATTTGGGATTGCAGGATTAATGGGGATTTTCTTTTCATTGAGCAAATGGATTTCGCCTATGTATCAATGATCAAGAATTGGCTCAAAAAGCCGGGGATGGATTTAAACGAAATTTACGCAATTCATGAAAAAGTCCATGACATGGTGAAATCCGCATGAGCGCACCGATTAGGGTCTTAATTGGCATTCAAGCAAGGAGCACGTCAAAGCGCTTTCCAGGAAAATGCTTTGCAATGCTAGGTGAGAAGACTGTTTTAGATCACGTTATCGACAATGCAATTGAATGCTGTACATACTTAAATAACTTCAAGGAAAAGAATGGTTTCGTCGCATCCGCAGCACTTTGCATTCCGTATAATGATCCCATTAAAGAGCGATATCAGAACAAGATTAACATCATTGTTGAAGGTCCAGAGGATGATGTTTTAGAGCGGTATAAAATACTAGTTTCTAAAATGGACCCGGATTATCTCGTCCGCGTAACTGGCGATTGTTGTTTACTTCCAGGATATGTCATCACAAAGCATATCAATGTCGCTGTTAAAAATACCTATGATTACGTCTCAAATGTTGATGAGCGCATTCGCACAACGCTCGATGGGTTTGACGTTGAGGTCATTTCGCGGAGGCTCTTTGATTACACTGCAGAGTGCGCAAAAATCCAACACGACAGAGAACACGTCACAACATGGATGAGGCGCTGTACACCGACCTGGGCGCGCGTTGGGCACGTTGTGGGTTATCTTGATTTTGCAGACGTGAAACTCTCAGTTGATACGCCAGAGGATTTAGAAAGAGTTAGAAAGCACTACGACAAAATTCAATTAGCAATTAAAGTCGCGGAGGATTTGCATGGTAAACGCAACGTCCACCGACTTTAGTTGGTACCGTAGGGCGCAAGACTGTATCGCTCAAGGCGCACTGACAAACTCTAAACGCCCTGAGTGTTTTGTTCTGGGAGCATATCCGACACACCTAAAAAGAGGCGAGGGCTGTCATGTATACGATACGACCGGTAAGCGTTACATTGATTATATTACTGGGCTTGGCAGCAATTTATTTGGCTACGGCAATTCTTATATTCATGAGAGTGTCGCAAATGCTTTCAAGACTGGCTCGGCGTTATCGCTATCGTCGGATCTTGAGATCTATTTTGCAGAAAAAGTAAAAGAGTTTTTCCCCTGGATTACTCATATTAAGATTCTAAAGACCGGAACTGAGTCAACTCTTGCGGCATTAAGAATCGCTAGAGCATATACCGGCCGGAATTTGATATTATCTGAAGGGTATCACGGCTGGAGTGATGAATTCACCTCACTTAATCCGCCGGCTCTTGGTGTTCCGGGAACTTACACCATTGAAAAGCTTCATAAAGAATCGCGTCTTGATAAAGCTGCGGCCGTAATTGTTGAGCCTGTCATGACTGATGACGGGCCAGAAAGAATCGCTTGGCTCCGTGATCTAAGACGAAGATGTAACGCATCTGGTGCCCTGCTAATCTTTGATGAAGTAATAACCGGACTGCGTTACTTAGGTCACGGGGTCTCTAATTGCCATGGCATTGAACCAGATTTGATTTGTCTTGGGAAAGCCATTGGCGGCGGAATGCCGTTAGCCGTGGTTGGCGGTAAGACGCACATTATGAACTGCGGTGAGTATTTTGTGTCGAGCACGTTTGCGGGTGAGCGAGTCTCATTGGCAGCAGGACTTAAGGCGCTCGAATTACTTCAAACGAATCATAAATATTCAATTAATGATCTCTGGCGTGAAGGGACGAAATTTCTTTTAGGCTTTAATCGAATGTGGCCAGAGATGATTAGGATTGAAGGGTATGCCACGCGCGGAACGTTTAAGGGAAGTGATACGGCGAAAGCTCTTCTTTGGCAAGAGGCTTGTAAGGCGGGCATTCTATTCGGCTCCTCGTGGTTCTTTAATTTCTCTCATCCAGAGCAAACTGAAATTGTTTTAAACACTTTAAGCGACATTATGGTCCGCATTAAACATGGCAATGTGAAACTCGAAGGGACATTACCGACGAGTCCGTTTGCCGCAAAAGTAAGGGGATAATTATGGATAGTGAAAAAACATTTGATGAACTCGTTCAATATTTCAAAGACAAACGCACCAACATTATTAAATTGGATAGTGAACTCAGAAAAGAGGCTGAACTTTATCGCGCGCAAATAAAGGCAGCCTTTGGCATTACCGACAATGAACAGGCCAACGTGCTTGATACCATCATTGCTATTCGAAAAGTCTTGGGAATGAAATGATCAGACTTCGCGGGCTGATTGCTGATGATCTTGGTTACATGTTTGAATGGCGAAATGATCCGAGGATTAATCATTGGACACGGCAAAACGATGTGATTTCATCAGCATCTCATAAAGCTTGGTTTGAACGCCAAGCGCATGACCCTAAGATTAAGATGTATGCAATTGACTCTGGCTGTGTCGGTAAACACTGGCAGGCGCCTATTTTGGGAGTTTGCGGTCTCACCGATATTGATCTAATCAACCGTAGGGCTGAGTTTTCTCTCTATATTGGCCCTGAATATCATGGGAACGGTTATGGCGAAGCGGCCCTTAGGCTCTTACTCGAAAAAGGATTTAAAACTTATGGTCTCAACTCCATTTGGGGTGAGACGTTTGACGGCAATCCCGCGGCCAAGATGTTTGAAAAGATCGGGTTTAAAAAAGAGGGAACACGTCGTGCGTTTTATTTCCGTGACGGAAAGTTCATCGATGCACATTTATATTCCATTCTAAATTCGGAGTTTCAATCATGATGTCATTTCTCTCAGGCTTTTTTGCCTGTCTTGTACTGATGCTATTAACTTGGGCTATCTATCGTAGACACCGGCACCCAAGGACGGAAGCATTGCCGGTGCTTTCCTTTGAAGACGTGAAAAATCCGCAATTCAAAGCGTATGGGAAAATTGAGCGCAGAAAGCCCAAAGTGCATGATGATGCTGAGGCGATAAAGCGAGAAAAAGGACAGTTTAATTAATCGTCTTCGGCCCTGACGTATTCAGTATCCCACCGACTCGCGATCCCATCTTTGAAATAGAGCCTTACTTGGTCATACTGTCTTACAGTTTGAACTTCAGCCGGTCTGCCCCATGCCGCTTTCCAGATGTTGGTATCAGTCTGTGATACGACCCCTTGGTCGGTGATGTAGTAATATACCTTATAAGAACCGATGTTATCAACTCTGGCTGGCGCTCCGATTCGGCTAATGACCTCGTCCTCAGATTTTCCAATTAGCGGACTGAATTTCGAATAAGTGCTATTTTCAAACTGTTGCTTTGGAGGTGTTTCGCACGCCGCAATTGAAATGACCACAAATACAACTGCCAAAAATCTCATCCTCTCCCCCTCAAAAATATCCGAATGAACCAAGCATAAATCCAAAGTAAAACTTTAAGCTAATTGGCATTTTTAATTTGTACTCTTCCAACATTGCTTCAAAGGTGAAGTATTGCCACGCCAGAATGAACCAAACTTGAAATGCCAATATTAAGTAATCACTAAGATCCATGCCTAACTTATCGGCACCAAAGGTCCAGAACTTAAATAAATTTGGATTACCGTAGGAATAACGCCGCCAACCATCTGTACGTGTTTAATATCATTCAATAGTTATACTGTTATTGCACACCTATGGCGCGCTCCAGAAAAAGCCTTTCGAAAGTTCCGGCAAGTAAGAAAGTTTTAGTTAAATCTGAACTCGCTCGGATTGCGATGCTGTTGCGCGATTTACGACAGAATCAAAACATGACAATTGCTGAGTTTGCCGAAGCCGTAGGCGTAACGGAAGAAACCATCGGCGCCATTGAACGTCTCGACAGACTTCCGAGTGTTCCAATGCTCATAAGCATTTTGGATACATTCGGTCTTCAACTTACATTCAAGAAAAAATAGTTTGCATATTTTTTAAGCACTAGTGAAAGTTAGTTTATCCTACAAATTTTAAGTTGCATTGGCCGAACCATCTGTATAGATAGCTTTACCGAATCCTAACGTTGATGTCTTTTTCTACACAAAAAGGAGGGGCTTTATGCAGACCGCCAGAGCATTGGACCAACATGAAATAATGATGATCAATTGTAGCTATGTCCTTAGAGCCTGTAATGGGCATATTGCCAAAGCAATGGTGAAATTAAGGCTTAATGATAACTCATCAATGAAACTCTGGAAGGCATTTTCTTCGGCACTTTCGGAATATAACGACGAAAAGGCATTAGAAATAAAGGAACACGGCAGTCAGGTTTTGGATTTTGATTCGCCTAAATCGGATGACTGACTTCTCATGGCGATAACGATGGTATACGCAAGCTTAAACTCATCTTTTGATGCCGTTGCGAAAGCCTCTAAGAACTCCTTAGGGGCGCGTTTACCAATCATTTGGGCCCAGATTTCGCGGTCTGTGTTGAGTTTAACGACTTCACCAGTGGCGTCGCCTTCAAAGTATTCCGGCGGCTTTCCCAGCACTCTTAATAGCTCATTATATAAGTCTGAACCAGGAAGAGCGACGCCGTTAAGCCAGCGGCTTATGTTGCTTTCGTTCGTTCCAATAAGCTCGGCAAGCTCTTTATTAGAACGAATGCCAGCATCCAGCATCGCTTCCTTGAGACGCTGTCTAAATAGGGCTCGAATTGCTGATTTCACGCACTTAGCCTATCAAACTGCGCAAAATGCGCAATTTTGATCTTAAAATATGTACATAATTACAAAATAACGAGAAATAGTATTGACAATAAGGCTTACTTGCGCAAAAATGTAATTCATGAAGCGGACGCTTAACATAGATTTAATTAAAGATTGGACAAAGTCAGTCGGTGGCCTTTCTCGTGCAACGGGCATTTTGTTGCAACAAACGCAGTGGTCACTTTCAAAAGCTGAGAAGGTTGCGGCTGGTCGATATTATTTTTTGCATAAACTCGAGGACCGAAAGCTTTTATCAAAGATAACTGGGCTGAATTTTAACGTGCTTTTTCCAGTCGAGCCGAAGCGGTCCAAAAAGGCATCTTAAATAAAATTTGATGAGCGGCATATTGAGCCGAACACACATGCGCAATGTGTGAATGGATTATTGCGCCAAAATTTCGAGGTGACTGATGATCTCAGGTAAAGCTCTGAAAACAACTGTTGAAGAGTACAATTCGATAGACGCCGTTAGAAACACTGAGCTTGGTTACATTGCCCGAAGTCCCGCGCATTACATTGAATATAAGAAAAATCCGCCTGCATCTACAGCAAACAAAGAATTTGGCATCGACTCACACGTGGCACTTTTGCAACCTGACCTTTTTAAATCTGAATACGTCATTGCGCCGAAATTCGACAAGCGTACTAAAGCAGGAAAAGAAGAGTTTGAGAAATTTCTGATTGAGAATAATGGGAAGAGGGTCATCGAGAAAGATGCCTTTGATGCCATTCAAGGGATGATTGACTCGGTTTACACGCATCCTGCGGCCAAAAAACTTTTGTCGCTTGGGCATGCGGAACTTACTTATTTATGGCGCGATCAAACTGGCCTTGATTGTAAGGTGCGTCCGGATTTCCTGCGCGACGGGAATCTTATTGTTGATATCAAGACCACTGAAAACGGAGCCTTTAAACCCTTTCAAAAATCAATTGCCAATTACCGCTACCACGTTCAAGGCGCTTTTTACTGTGATGGCGTTAGCCACGCGGTTGGCTCCGTATTTGATAAATTTGTCATCATCGCGGTTGAGAAAAAGCCACCTTATGCCGTGGCCGTTTACGCTCTTGATGAGGCCACATTGGATTGCGGTCGGTCTGAATACAGAGAAAACCTGGATCTTTTAGCAGAGTGTAAAGAAAAAAATCACTGGCCCGCTTATTCGACTGAAGTTCAACCAATGAACATTCCGCCGTGGGCATGGAAGGATGTTGAATGAAAACTTCAAAAGGAACTGAGCTTCCGATTATTAGACTCAAAGGAAAAGACTATCTTGAGGTGAAATATCGTCTTGTGTGGTTTCGCGAAGAGCGACCGCTTTGGGCAATTCAAACCGAACTTTTAAAGGCCGATGATAAAGAGGCTTTGGCTCGCGCAATTATTCTTGATGAATCTGGCCGAGTGGTTGCGACGGCTCATAAGAAAGAAACTAAATCTGGATTTGCGGATTTCATTGAAAAAGCAGAAACGGGCGCAATCGGTAGAGCTTTAGCATTGATTGGATACGGAACACAGTTTTGCGCTGATGAGTTAGACGAGGGTGAAAGAATTGTCGATTCCCCAGTAGTTAAATCCAACAAGCCTACGGTCGCAAAAGCTAATGCCGTCCAATCAATTATCGATGCGCCGTCTGATGATCTTGGTTCTTATGTGTGCAAATTCGGAAAAAAGCATAAGGGAAAAGCTTTAAAAGAAATTGACCCTGATGAGCTTCATAGTTTTGTTCAATGGCTAACAACCAATATTCGCAATAAAGATGGCGTGACTAAAGAGTTTATTGAAAAGGCCAGCATTTATCTGGAACTGGTGAGCGCATGACACTCTTAGAACTTCGCCAGCATGGCGTAACACCTGAACTTGAATATGACTCTGATGGTGAAATCGTTGGCGTTATCTTTAAAGCATACATTACGAGTGATCTTGAAATTGACATAACGAAGTCAGTTCAAGAGGCACTTTCGGATGCGACAATCACAGACATTCAAATTCAACTCGAAGTGGAAAGTCTAATTACGCATGAGCGGGATCAAAAAAAGGATGCAGGATGAGAGAAAAATTAAGAGCCGCAAGGGAAAAGTCTGGGTTATCACAGAAAGAACTTGCAGATAAATTGGGCTATTCATCATCACAATTTGTCAGTAATTGGGAGCGCAGTCTTGCGCTCCCGCCAATGAAAAAATGGGTTGAGCTTGAAAAGCTAATTGGAATTAGCGTCAAGGAATTGGCAGAAAATGCGAGAGAAAATCTAGAAAAGGAAATGCGTGCGACTTTAGGTCGAAAATATCCAAAACGAAAATAAATGCACGTGTCGGCGTCAGGCCCGATGAGGAGATTTAGCGGTTTTCGAGTTACGGGTCTGGCGCTTTTAGTATGGGGGGCAAGATGGGTGAGAAAAAAATCGAGGGCTTCATAGATATTGAAGAAGCGTCCAAGTTTTTGGGCGGTATGCCGACAAATACAATCAGATGGAAAGTCAGTCTTGGTGAAATCAGGGCTTATAAAGTTGGTCGCAAACAAATATTTGACCCAAATGAATTAAGAGAATACGTCAAGCGTCGAAAAATCCAAGTATGAAGCTGATTAGTATACCAGGGAAGGCAAACGCGAACTTATATCGACATCCTACAACAGGGATCATTTATGTTCGCATGTATAAAGAGGGAAAGGGCCGGCTTGAGAAATCAACCGGCACCGATAAACTCTCTGACGCGCGAATTATTGCCGACGATCTTAAATTCAAATTCCTTGGCAAAAAAAATCCAAGGCAAGGTCAAAGTCTCTGCGGTGAGCTTTTTGAGGAGTTTATCGAGCAAAAAAGTATTAAGTCTCAAGGGACAATTAACAGCATAAGAGCAAGCTGGAAACACCTTAAGCCTTATATCGAGGGAATGCTTCCGGAAGAGATTAATGAGGTGTGGTGGGAAAAAATCTATATCCCTAAAAAAAGAATAGAAACACACAAAAACAGAAAATTCTTTAATGATCATAAATGGCTCAGAATGTTTTTGCTTTCACTACAAAGGCAGGGAGTGATTGAGCGGCGCCCGAATCTCGTAAACCCTGACCCAGAGCGCGATGCGGGAAGAGTTTATTCAGATAAAGAGATTGAGAGACTATTGGCGCACGCCGATGGCGATTTAAAATTACAAATAAAAATGGCTTACACGATGGGAATGCGGTGGGGTGAAATCCTTGGTTTAACTTTCGACCGCATCGATGTTCTACGTGGAACAATCAAGCTCAGAGCGGAAGACACGAAGATTCGTAAACAAAGAATATTTGCAATTTCAGATTCTGTCAGGGATGAGCTGGTGGAGCGCAAAAAAATATCTGAAAGCCTTTACTTGTTTCCGATGAAAGATGATCCGACTCGGCCACGCAAAAGAGACGGCATGAAAACGCAGTGGGAAAATTGTAAAAAGAATGCCGGGGTGACTGGCCGGTTTCATTTTTTAAGGCACACGTTTTTGACCAAGGCGTTTAAGTCTCCGGGCGCCAACCCCGCACTGATTTGTCACTATGCGGGGCTATCGCTTGAGGAGGCTCAGAAGACGTATTTGCATTTTACGGTTGAGGATACAAGGGCAGTGGCCAGCATTGTGGAGCTATAGGGGACGCTTGCCGTTGGGGGAAAATTGGGGGAAAGCTTGCTAACAACTGGATATTACAAAAAAGTATTAGTCTTCGGGAGCAAGAGGTCGCTGGTTCGAATCCAGTCGCCCCGACCAATTTATCTATCTAATTTCTCTAGCGATTGCCTAGGGAAAACACCCCAAAACACAACACTAGAAATTGCGGTAAATGACGGCAAATGCCGGTCATTTTTAGCGGTCGTTGGGGGAAAATTGGGGGAAAGTTATTTCTCTCATCCGGCCACCGCCCCGCCTTAGCCGCTCCAATCTTTAGGCAACAAGACACGAAGTCAGTGAACAACTTTAGGGGGGCAAGTGGCACGCATCAGATACATCAAGCCAGAATTTTTTAGCGACACTCAAGTCGCAGACTTATCGGTCTTAGCGAGACTTCTTTACATCGGCCTTTGGTGCCACTTGGACAGGCAGGGCGTTTGTGAGGATGACATGAAATTGCTTAAGCGAGAGATCTTTCCTTACGACGATGACATTACGACCCAAAAGATTGAATTGCTGATTGATGAATTGATTAGCTCAAAGCGTCTCTACCGATTTAGCTATGGCGGCAAAAATTTGTTGTTTTGCCCATATCTTGAAAAGCATCAGAAGTTTCATCCGAAAGAAAATCATAAGTACATGATACCAGCGGATGTTTTGTTCAGCCTCTTGCAAGCAACTGGCGAGCAACCTGCTAGCAACCTGCTAGCAACTGTCGAGCCTCTTGCTAGCCGCGTGGGGAATGGGGAATGGGGAATGGGGAACCACAACAGTGACGTATCGGCCGAAGCCGATCCATCACCACCTGAAGAGCTTCGCGATGAATTGCTAGATCCATATCTCGCTAAAGTTAGAGTTGCTGCGCAAAGAGCTTGGCTTTCAGGTTTTCAAGACGCTGAGTGGGTGAAAAGTGAACTCAAGAAAGCGGTGATGTGGATGAGTGCCAATCCCAAAAGAGCCCCACGTTCTGATTTCGCTAAGTTTTTCAACAACTGGCTTAACCGTGGCTGGGAAAATTACCGCAAATCAATACCGAGCACAAAGGCGCGCACAATGTTTAACCGCGTCGTTTCGGAGTAAGTCATGTTTGTATCAGCGTCGGAATGTGCTTTTAGCGAAATTGAAAAACGAAAGAATGCGACAAAAGGCCTGCTTAAGTTTGGCGTTAGCTACCTCGATGATGCGCTTAAGGGAATTATGCCAAAAGATCTCGTGCTCATTGGTGCGCCGAGCGGGATTGGGAAAACCCAGCTTTGTTGCGGCATAGCACTTTCAAATCTCGAAGCTGGTAAGCGCGTGCATTATATCGCGCTCGAAGCCGAAGAACATGAAATCGAAAGGCGGCTTAAGTACCAACTTGTCGCAAATGCCTTTTATCGCGACGTAAACAGGCCAAGGTTAAGCGCAAAATTGTCCTTTGATCGTTGGCTACTGGGTGAGTTCATCGACGAGCTATGGCCTTATGAAGAGAAAGCGGCGGAATTTTTTAAGAGCGGTTTTCAAAATTTATATTTGTATTACAAGCAGGGAAAATTCGGCGTTGTTGAACTCATCGAACAAGTTGCTGTGCATTCCCAGCCGGCGGACCTGATCATTATCGACCACGTGCACTATTTCGATTTTGAAGACGATAACGAAAATCGTGCGATTCGCGAGATTGCCAAAATCGCTAGGACCCTTGCGCTTGAACAAGGGAAACCCATCATCTTGGTTGCGCACCTAAGAAAGCGCGACAGGCACAACCAGGAAATCGCAGCGGGCCTTGATGAGTTTCATGGCTCATCTGATCTAACCAAGATTGCGACGAAAGTCATAACGATTGCGCCCGGAAGTGTTACCGACTCGGGCACGTATGAAACGTATTTTAGAACTCCGAAAAGCCGCTGGAACGGCGGCGCCATTAGATATTTAGGCCGACTCATTTTTGACCCGAGGACAAATTCATATGCGAAAGAATACAAAATTGGCTTTGCCGAATGCACGCGAAACGACGGCTTTGAAGAACTTGCTGACGTTAATTACCCAGACTGGGCCAGAAAACCTCAAGCACTGGCCAGCCGCGATAGTAGTTATGTTCAGAGAAAATCCGGCATGGGTTTTATGCAAGGAGGGCAGAGAACTTTTAGTGAGAGCTAAGCAAATGGTTGAAGGAACAGATTGGGAAGAGGCTTTGAACTTAAACGAAACCAGGGGGGGTGGTGAAAAAATCACGGATGAACCCCATGCAAAGCGGGAGGGAGCATGAAATCAGTGAACTGGACGAACTACGGTAGATGTTTGCGCTGCGAGAAACCAACATCGCATTTCTCTGGCATATGTATCATCTGCCGTAAATCGATGAATCTTAAAACACGGGGAGCAAGAATTTCTAGGGCATGGGGAGATAAAACAAAACTGGAGCGCGGCGCATGAAGGTAAAAGTTTATAAACTGAGGGATGGCATGGGCATTATTAAAAAAGCACTTTACGGGAAAGCGGGCCGGGATGACGTGTTTATTTACGATGACGGCAGGATTGAAGTGAAGCCTTACGTTGTGCCGAAAGACGATATCGTAAGGCTCTATCGGCAGGGGCGCTCAGGTTATCACATTGCGAAAGTCTTAAATTGTCCTGTTGGCCAAGTTTACAAGGTGATCAAGGAAACGGGAGTTAAACGATGGGGATAAGACTGTTTTCATCAAAAAAAGAGTTGATGAAAGAAATTAAAATTCAGCTCTCAAAACGAGTTTATAAAAAGCTTTATGAAGTTGAAGTGACGGACTTAAAAGCTGGCGATATTCTTACCGTCATGGCATCAGGACAGGCCACAAATGATACTGGCTGGAACGTTATGTTGGGTCGATTCATTACCTTCAATGACAAAGAAGTTTGCGAATCAGCAAGTTCCAATATCACACCAGACATGCATCACGGTGCGATAGATAAATACTGGATGTTCCCTGTTGACAGAGATTATGCAACTGCAAAAGTGGCGCTAGTGATTTATGCGGCGTCAACTAGAGCGCATGGAATGAAGCTTAGAATTGATCAAGGCCGTAGCGGAATTGCAGTGAGGGTGAATTAGTGGATAACGTTAAGTTCTATAGGAAACTACGTCTGTTACGCCTGAAGCAAAACCGGATTGATACGAGAAAGGCAGTCGTTATGGATTGTCTGAAATACGTGCTTGAGCATCGGAAATACGAGGCTGGCAAAATCGAGACCGCACCGGACATCGCCATCAAAATGGCTGAGAAGGTTTTTGACTATTTGGAAAAGGACTTGCCGTGACTGAAGAGAAGTTTAAAGAGATCGTAGGCATCGCCATTGGTGAGGCGTCAGTTTGTTGGTCTGAGGTACCTAAGGGAATATTTAACAGTGATCGGGCCATTGAGATTTGCGAGCGAATTATTAAAGCTCACAAGGAATGTCTTAATCACGAATCCCCTCCCCACTTCTCCGACCGGAGTGAGGTTAATGAAAATCTCCCAAAGCGTCTTCTGACGGCTCTTAAGGATACAGTTGAAAAGCTCAATGCGGCCCATGCGGCTGATCCGTATGTTGCAGAGGCACCGTCTCATGAGGCTTTGGATTTAATCGCCAATCGAGAAACCCTCTCCCCATACTTCTCCGATCGAAAGGAAGGAAAATGAAAAACAAAAAAAGAAGACTTAAGACAAGTGAGCTTGTGGCTCTTGGTCAGATGACTGAGGGGTGGACCTGGTTCACGTGGTTTCAGGCAGTACTTTGGTTAAAGATTTGGCGCAAGAAATGGATGAAGCAGGACTAAGATGTTTAAGCTTTGCACTGAAAGCTGTACGCCTAAGGAGAAGAAATGAGCCAAGAAAACCAAATTGCGGCAATGGACCCAAATCCATTCCCTAAAAAGATGCCAACGAGTCTTTGGATTAATGTTTTCAAGTCCTTCGCCAAGGACGGGCCCAATGGCATTCCAGTCCTTAAGATCACACTTGAGTGCGGTGATGAGAAAGAAGAGATCATAAATACCTACGACGTTGAGGATGAATTCATTAGTCAACACACGAGTATCGGCACGATCTTCAGGCATCATGAGACGCGAATCAAAGAACTCGAAGCCGAACTCGAACGTTATCACGACATGGAATATCGATTCTCGTGTCTGCTTTGCCATGCGACTGGCTCGCGAATGAGCAAAACAAACTATGACAAAGAAACGATGTACCAAGTCGTTGATCAGCACATTGAAGAAATGATTGAGTATCGAATTAACGACATGATCGAGGATGGCGAACTCAATCGGCTGAAGGGAGGGGCGGGGGATGAGTGAGCATGAACAAATGAGACCGAAATTACTTGAGGGATATTCCTTCGACAATATCAAGCAGGAATACTTTACGGTAAAAGAGCTTGTGAGTTACTACGAAGGATACATAACTGCCGTGAGAAATTATGCAATCTGGAGAAGTGGCGAAATGCTCGTAGGATGTCTTGAACAACCATTTAAAGAGGCCGTAAAAGAGCAGCAAGAAATTAAAGATTCGCTCAGCGCCTGGCTTGCCACGATTGAAGTCAACTATCCAGATTATTGGAAGTGGTTATGAGCCAATGCCCCAAATGCGTCGAGCTTGAGCGGTACGCAGACAGGTGCACACTTGAACTTGCCAAGGCAATGGCGGACGCCGGCCGAATGCGTGCGGCGCTTGAAGTTCTCAAAGATCTGGCTGAATTCTACGCGAGTTCTTATAAATCTGAACCTGCCCAATATGCTCTTGTTAAAATGGAAATGATACTTGGTAAAGAGGCCCTCAGGCCAAGCGAGGAGGGGAAGGAATGAACGAACGCAGACACATTCGCTCTCATCAAGTGAAACTATCTTCGGATAGAGGAGACTTTGGCTTCAAAACATTGTGTGGAACAAAGCAAGAGTACGCCGAAACAAAACCACTTAAGCAGTTCAAGTATTGCCACGATTGTATTCGTTTACTGATGATGAAAAAAGAAGATGAGCTAAGGGAATTGGAGCGATATTTATGACCGAGAGTGAGAAGAAACCGAGAGAGTGGTGGCTGGATATTGTCGTAAGAGAAAAAGATCCAATGGGAGAAGTATACTCTGTCCCGGAATTCGATGGCCTTATTCACGTTATCGAATACGAGGCCTACCAGGAGCGTGAGGCTTTTCTTCTCGGCCGCATCGAAGATCTGGAACTCCAAGTGTGCCGTCTTAAAACGCGGATTGATGAAGACTACGTTCAGTATATCGAGACAAAAGAAGAAAGAGACTATCTGTCAGTAGACCTCGACACCCTCCGCGCACAAGTCGAAGTGATGAGGGAGGCGTTGGAGTTTTATGCTAACAACCAAGGACTATCCATTGACTTCAAAACGAACGTCTTTCGAAGTAGTGACACCGACGGCAAAGACTTTCATGGTGCTAGAGCCAGGGAAACACTCGCCAAAGCCCACGAGATGAGGAAGGGATGAACCTTGAACCGAGCACATGCATAGTGTGTGGTAAACCAGTAGCTAATGAACAACTTCAATTGCCAGACGGTTGTTATCTTGGAGTTTACGCCAATGGAATGCTGGGAGTTGTACACTCAGAATGCTGGAATGAGTATAGGGAAAAAGTTAATCCTATAATTACTGAGGATGATATTAAAGACCTCGAAAATATACTCTGAGTACAGAATCAGAGACCAAAGTAAACTGTACGCAAATAGCATACAATTGTACGTAAAATGCGAACATGACCCATTTACGAGACCTAATCGGGTCAAGAATTTGCTATTGACACACTTAGATCAAATGAAATGCTCAACCTCATGAGCACTAAGAAATATCATTTAGAGTTTGTAATTGAAGGTCTGCCGAAAATAACATCCAACGGCTCGCAAGGTTCATGGCGCGCTAAGTATGGGAATTCCAAGAAATGGAAACAAGCGGTTCTTCATGCGCTAGCAAGCAAGAAACTTCCAAGTGAACCACTTAAGAAAGCTAAGATCACGCTAACGAGAATCTCAAGCACTCAACCAGACTTTGATAATCTCGCAATTTCATTTAAGCCAGTCATTGATGGCTTAGTAGAGGGAAATATCCTCGTCGATGATAAGGTTAATAATGTGAACGTCACCTATCGCTGGAAAAAGGGATCACCTGGTGATGGGTCAATTAAAGTTGAGGTTTGCGCGTGAGTGACTCAAAAGGACGCAAAAAGTCTCAAAAGACCAGAACAAGTACGGTTAAGCAGGGTCGTAATCAGAAAATTATTAACGAGGCAGTGAACGGTAAAAAAAATACCACCGAGTTGGGTGAAGAGTTTGGTTTATCCAGACGTCAAGTAAGTAGAATTATCAACTCTGACCAAGCAGACCAATTTATCAAGGACATAAAGCAGGCCTACGTTTCATTTCTTGATAAGGCATTAGAGGTTCAACAAACGGCTATGGACAAAGCCAATGAGGATTTAACAAATGCTCTTAAGGCGTCACGAGATTGTTTAAAATCACATGGCATTATTACTGACTCATCTAATATCAGTGTCAGCATGCCAGAGCCAACCGTGATTGAACGTATGGACGGCGGCAAATTGGAATTGAGTGCCGGCAATAAGAGAGAAACAAAAGAGGAAAAACAATGATTAGTTTTTTTGAAGCAAAAAAGAAAATCAAAGAAGACAGGTTAATGCAGAATTTCATGCTCGTATATCAGGGCTTAAGCGGCATAGAGTGTCTTTGTGAAAGCATGATGCAGGACAGGGACTTAAGGGACCGCGTTCGCAAAATCAAAGATGAAGTAATTGATTTGCGCGACGCAATTAATGCGAAAGAAATTAAAAAAGATGTCTAACGTTTTGCCATTTGCGCGCCTCATTAAAAGCCCTGATCAATTCGATCAAATTCCAAATGGCGCTAGAATTTCGTTTAATAAGGAATTTAGCGACAGGGATAGGCGTTGGATGAGACTTCATAATGAAGAGTACCTAATCTGTGATGACGGTGGCGGCATGTGCGCTTACGATGCTTTTGCGTCCGAAGGTCAATTTTGGGTGAGAGATTTCCTTGTAGATATGGCGGCAGAGTGAAATTTAACGAAGGTGTTAAGATCATAGCTGAGGTAGGTTCTAACTGGCATTCACTACAAGACTGTCTCGATAGCATTCGCATGGCAAAGCTTGCTGGTGCCGATGCGGTGAAGTTTCAGTTGTATAACCATAAAGCACTCTATGGTATTGCCGGAATTCCGGATGAGAATGTTGTTGATAATTGGTTGCCTGGAACATTACCAGTAGACTGGCTTCCGCGATTAAAAGAATGCGCTGACCAAGTTGGGATTGAATTCCTATGCTCAGCATTCAGTCCGGAATTGCTTGATGTCGTAAACCCGTTTGTCGAAACGCATAAGCTTGCATCAGCGGAAATGGAACATGTTGGGATGCTTGATAAGCTGATTGAATATGACAAGCCAGTCATCGTCTCAACTGGCGGACACACGATTGATGAAGTGAAGCGTGTTGTTGAATACTTAAATGGCCTTGATATTTGTGTGATGTATTGCGTGAGTGAATATCCTGCGCGATTTATTCAATACTCAAGAATTTTAGCTTTAAAAGAGCTTGAGAAACCACTGGGATTTTCTGACCATACATTAGATATGGGTTTTATCGGACGCCATTTGAGCATTCGGAACGTTAATGTTTTTGAGAAACACGTTAATTTTGTGAATGTTAAGGACACGCCGGACGCGCCGCACTCATTGTCGTTTGATGAGTTTAAATTATATGTGAAATCTCTGCATTGGAAATTGAGAGACGATGACGTGCAATTAGAAACCGCCATGCGTGAAAAACATAACCGCAGACTCATTGCCACCACGACAATTAAAGCTGGTGAGACATTACAATTAGGCGTCAATTACGGGATTTATCGCTCACTTAAGCCCGCGCCGGCCGCGCTATCACCATGGAAAGCAACACTCATCGACGGTAAGCGCGCTGCGATTGATATTCAAGCTGGTGACGGAATAGCTGGCGATTCTATCACAGATTAATCCAGCGATTACCAACCTATAATTTTATTATAAGTGATTTGGTCCAGTATTAATTCCGCTGAAAGTCCGAAAGACTTTTTCTATGGCGGAAATGAAATGCGCACTCATCGTGCCAGATTGCCACGTACCTTATCACCACAAAAAAGCATACAAGCTTATGCTGACAGTGGCGAAAGACATTGATGTGGACGCAATCTATCTCTTAGGTGACTACGCTGATTTCTATGCAGTCAATGGTCATGGGCCAAAGCATCCAAAACTTCCGCAAATGCTCGTGGATGAAGTCAATGCGGTAAACGCAGGACTTGATGAGTTAGACTTTCTTTTTCCAGATGCCAAGAAAACATTTATTCAAGGCAATCATGAATATCGCTTGGAGCGCTACCTTCAGAACAGAGCGCCTGAGTTATTCGGGTTGATCGATTGCCAAACATTATTCAAACTTAATTCTCGCCCTGGATGGTCATGGGTGAAGTACGGGCCGAATCAACGCACTCGGGTGCTTAACTCGAAACTATACGCGCGGCATGAGCCGCTTGGGAATTCAGCCAAACTTACCGCATCCAGGGCTCTTTGTTCTTTAGTTTATGGACATATTCATCGCATTGAAGAATCGCATATGGTTGGTATTGATCACACCAATCATGTGTCTTTCAGTGTCGGCTGGCTTGGCGATAGACGTAAAGATGAAATCTATAATTACATAAAAGGCACTTATCAATGGCAGTTGGGATTTGGTCTTGTTTGGGTTCATCCGAAGACAGGATACTTCTACCATCACAAAATCCATATTCTCGACAATTTAACATGTATGGTGAATGGTAAGAGGTATGCCGCATGAAAATACCAAAGTCAGTCAACGTCTTGGGTGAAAAATATAAAGTTAAAATCTTAGACGAAATTCCGGATCATCCATATGCAGTTGGGCTTTGCGATTATAACGCGCGTGAGATTACTCTGCTTAAGAGCCTTAAAGGTAAAGATAAGCTTGCCACATTCTTACATGAGGTGAACCACGCAACCCTTTGGGAATCAGGCGCTGGTCAAACTCTCTCTAGAGATTTAACTGAAGTGATTGTTGATACGTTGGCTAAGGTTTACGTTAAGAATTTTATGAAATGAACTAGGCCGCATCATCAGGCCAGCCGTCTAGATCTCTATCAATCTGATCCAGCATTTTTTCTAAAAACTCTCTTGCATATTCGCCAACGGATTTATTAGTTGGTTTTAGTTTCTCAGATGCAATTCGATATCTCTTATGAATTGATTCCGTTACCGCAATTGATAGGGGAATTTCAGCTGGTTCTTTTTTTGCGACTAGCTTCATGGAATTGATTGAACCAAATTAATAAAGCTCGTCAATAGCTATTCTATACTTATATTGCACATATAATTTTCATGTAAGTGAGCCGGATGCGTATCTTGAAAATGGATGGCTGTCTACAAAATGCATTCGCTCAAACAAGAGCAAGCAATATTCTCTGAGAACCGAATTACAGTTGTTGGGACTGGTACACAGTGGGGAAAAACGACAGTCGGTGCTTTGCGTATGAAGCACAAACTATTCACATTCAAGAATAAAGACGACGCCTTTATTATCACGGCTCCAGATTACAAAACGATGCAGCAATCAACACTTAAGGCTTTCTTACCGCTCATGAAAGGCTGGGGTGTTTACCGGAAAGCTGATGCCACGTTTGAAATGCATAAAGGCGGCATTGTTTATTTCAGAACGGAAACCCATCCTGACTCTATTGTTGGTATCACAAATGTTCGTCACATTTGGGGTGACGAGGCTGGCAAATACTCGCTTTATTTCTGGGAAAACATGCAGGCTCGGGCTGATTTCTTGGGTGCGAGTATTGATTTAACAACATCACCTTATTCGCTTAATTGGGTCTGGCGCGATCTCATTAAACCTTGGCGTGCCGGCAAACGCCCTGACGTAAACGTGATACAAGCTGCCTCATGGGAATCCCCATATCACTCACTACATGATCCCAAAAAGAGAGATGAAAAGCGCTCAACCATGGATGCGCGTAGGTTTCAGATGCTCTATGGCGGTGAGTTTGGCCAGATGGCTGGACTTGTTTATGACTGCTTTGATGAGCATGAAAACTTATGTGAGCCGTTTCAATTGCCGTCGGGCACAAGATACGTTGCAGGCGTTGATTGGGGTTTTACTGACCCATTTGTTTTAAAGGTGCGTGCGATTACACCAAGCGGGCATCATTACGCGATTAGTGAGTTTTATAAAACTGGGATGACTCTTAGTAAAATTCTAGATGTCGCAAAACAAAAAAAGCAAATCTACGGGATTGAGATGTTTTACTGCGATCCCAGTCAACCTGGCCACATTGAAGAGTTTAACCAAAATGGTTTGCCTGCCGTGGGGGCTGATAACGACATACGGCGCGGCATTGATCTCCATTATGAACTCATAAAATCCCGTAGATTCAAAATATTTAAAGGCTCATCGCCTTACACTATGGATGAATTAGAGACTTATCACTATCCAGAGCCTGAGGATTTGGGTCCAGATGATGATTCAAAAGAGCAACTCCCTGTTGGCCAAGGGGATCACGCTCTTGACGTAGATCGGTATTTAACTATAATGACTGTGAGATCCGAGCTTAAAGCTGTTCCAAAAGCGCCAGCTGAAATTAAATTCCCACACAATGAAACCTATGAACAACGCCGCAAAAGACTCATGTCTAATCGGCGTCATGAGGATTATTGAAATTGATCATACGTGGGGATTGTCTCGAAAAGCTTAAAGCACTCGCTGATAATTCGATTGATTCAGTCGTTACCGATCCGCCTTACGGTCTTAAATTCATGGGAAAGAAATGGGATTATGATGTGCCGAGTGTTGAAGTTTGGCGTGAGGTGCTCAGGGTACTTAAGCCTGGTGGTCATCTGCTTAGCTTTGGTGGTACTCGTACCTACCACCGTATGGCTTGTGCTATTGAGGATGCGGGTTTTGAAATTCGTGACCAAGTGATGTGGCTTTATGGTTCAGGATTTCCTAAGTCTCATGATATTTCAAAAGCGATTGATAAAGCCGCTGGTGCTGAGCGTGAGGTGGTCGGTAAGAGAATTCGTCTTGGTGACCTGAAAGCTTATTCAGACGATCGCTCAAAAGCCTATCACGGGAATTATTCAAACGACGGCAACGAGTCACCAATAACCGTCCCCGCGACCGAATCCGCAAAACAATGGCAAGGTTGGGGTACGGCACTTAAGCCAGCTAACGAGCCAATTTGTTTAGCACGTAAGCCACTCGAAAAAGGCCTCACTGTTTCAGAGAATGTTTTGAAGTATGGAACAGGTAGCATAAATGTTGATGCGGGGAGGATTGAGTTAGCTTCGAGTGAAAATCCAGAAAAACTCAAAGCACGCAGCGGAGGTCAAGAAGGATTTAAGCCAGACGGCTATGTCGGCGGAATTGGCCAGAGACGAGAATCACAGGGGTGGGATTGTTCAAAAGGCCGCTGGCCTGCGAATGTTTTGCTCGATGAATGTGCGGCAGAAATGCTGGATGAGATGAGTGGGATTACAAAATCCAATATTCGCCATCCGACGGGTGGTGTCCGAGGACACCACCATGGCCAAGAGCGAAAGCTCAAAGATGTGACTGTCCGAGGACAGTCTGACTCCGGCGGCGCATCCCGCTTTTTCTATGTCGCTAAAGCCTCAAAACGGGAACGTGGTGAGGGAAATAATCATCCCACAGTCAAACCCATCAAACTCATGGAATATCTCATCAAGCTTGTGACTCCACCAAACGGCACCGTGCTTGATCCATTCATGGGCTCAGGCTCAACAGGTGTTGCGGCTAAAAAACTTGGCTTTAATTTCATCGGTATTGAACTCTCACCGGAGTATGCGGAAATTGCTGAGAAGAGGATTTCGCATGCTGTATGACTACTCGTGCGACGAATGCAATAAAGTCCATGAAGTCATCAAGCCCATGGCTGACTCGCGCCGTATTGAACTCTGTCCAGACTGCCAAAAAGAAATGCGCAGGATTTATTCCGCAAATTTAGAATTCTTAGGAACGAAAGTTAAAGACGCTGAATACTATCCGTCGTTTGGCCAAGTCGTAAAGTCAGATTATCAGCGCAAAGAACTCATGAAAAAACACAACGTCATTGAAGTTGGAAACGAAAAGCCAGACAGAGCCCGATATTACATGAATCGAGACCGCTTAGAGCGGCTTAAGAAACCTTATTTAGAGGATTTATAACATGGAAGTTATCCCGCTTTTGGGTGAGCATGAGGCTCCCGCTAAAGATGTCGCTAATGAAAAAGGCTCTGTGTACACGCTCTCAGATGAGGAGCGTAAAACCGTAAAGCTTGTTAATAAACTATTCTCTAGAGCTAAAAAGCATCGCGATAAATACGACGTTAAATGGATGGATTTCTACCGCATGTTTCGAGGGAAACAGTGGAAAGAAGAGCGTCCGGCTTACCGCCACGCGGCTGTGATGAATATCGTCTGGCGAGCGATTCAATCTCAAGTTCCAATTCAAACTGACAGCTTACCTAAGTTTGAATTCCTTCCGCAAAACCCTGAGGACAGAGAGATTGCAGAGATTTTAAATCAAATCTGTGAGAGTGATTGGACCAAGCATAATTGGCTCATGCAGTTAACTGAGACAATTTATGATGCTAACATCTACGGCACTGGCTTTGGCGCTTGGACTTGGGATGAGAAGTATGATTACGGCATGGGCGGCATTTGTCATGAATCTTGGGACCCGATCCATTGCTTTCCTGATCCAGACGCTAGAGACGTAAACGGTAAGCGCACTGGATTTTTCATTCACGCTGAACCGATTGCAGTTGAAAAGCTAAAATCTGAATATCCTGAACATGCGGCATTCATTAAACCTGATGCGATAGATCTCATTGAAGACGGTGATAAGACAGATATCCATAAAGATCGCTATAAATCACCAGTTGATAATTTATCAATCGTGGCTGGAAGCCCTGAACAAGATGATTCAGCTAATCCAAGAGCACTTAAGATTACGTGCTGGTATTTTGACCCCTCTATCGAAGAGGTTGAAGAGGAAGAGGACCACGAGATTGAACAAATCAATCCAACCACTGGTGCTCCTGAGAAAGTAATGAGCAAACGCTCAGTCTTTGTTAAAAAGAAAAAGTATCCCAACGGTAGAAAGATTGTTGTTGTTAACAATATCCCTGTCGAGGATGGCCCGATTGAGTATGACGATGGGAAAATTCCTGCGGCACGTTTACTTAACTACGTTTTACCACGTGAGTTTTGGGGCGTTGGCGAAGTTGAGCAAATCGAGGGGCCTCAGACCATTTACAATAAGCTTTATAGCTATGTGCTTGATGTTTTAACTCTTATGGGAAATCCCATTTGGGTCATCTCGAAAGATTCAGGCATTGACACCGATAACGTGTTCAATAGACCTGGACTTATCTTAGAGCCAGCTAACGCTCAGTCAATCGTAAGACGCGAAGAGGGCGTCCAACTTCAGCCTTACGTAATGCAAATCCTAGATAGAGTTAAATCAGAGATTGATGATATTGCAGGAAGTGAAGATGTCTCGCGCGGGGTTAAGCCTGAAGGGGTTACGGCCGCAAAAGCTATTGAAGCTCTGCAGGATACAGCGCAAACAAGGCTTAGACAGAAAGCAAGATTCTTAGACGCTTATTTGCAAGAATCTGGTCAACTTTATCTCTCAAGAGTATTTCAATTCGTCACTGTTCCAAGAGTGTACCGGCTTACAAATAACGAGAACTCCCAGAAATATTTCAAGTTTCACGTCGAGCACGCTCAGGATGAAATGGGAAATCCTGTTAAAATCGCTAAAGTCCGTGATTATGTCGAGCAACCCGATGGAACAATGGCCTATGGTGAGGAGCGCCAATACCAGATTCAAGGTGAATTTGACGTTAAAGTCTCAACCGGCTCAGCACTTCCGTTTGCTAAGACTGAGAAATATACTCTTGGCTTTCAGTTATTCGATAGACAGGCAATTGATGTTGAAGAGCTTTTGAAAGTTGCTGATTGGCCAAATAAAGAGGCTGTTTTAGAGAGGATGCGCGCTAAAGAAGAGGCTATGATGGCAGCCCAAATGGCGGCATCTGGCGGTGGAATGCCTGCTGAAGCCGGTCCTGTTCCGCAAGATCCCTCTTTACAGGCTGTTTAAAACATGTATCATTGACTTTGTCTGAGTCTTACAAAATTAAATTCCCAAACAATTTAAATTCCCATGCAAAAAACCTGAAACCTCATGAGGTTTTTCATGGCAATGGACCAAATGCCGCCCAAAGCTCCGGCTCCGGCAGCTCCCGAAGCTGAAGGCCCAGGCGAAGCGTCTCAACTCGTAGTGGAAATTCAAGAATCTATGGGAAAACTCCAAGAACTTCTTGGTCAAAAATTCCCCGAAGACGCAGCAAAACTCTCTCAAATCATGGGCGCTTATGAAGCTTTAGTAGATGGCCTTGGTCAATCTCCTGATGCTCCCAAAGTAGAGCAGCCTGGCCCCAAAGGCCCTGTGCCAATGGAATCTGGCGGTAAACCTGGAATGCCGGTGATTTAATTTATGGATCAAGAACAAATACAAGTTCCAGACCAAGCTGGTGATTTTGACGTTGATGCGTATATGGCTCAGGCTGATGCGCCCGGCGCTGAAATTCCAATGGATGCACCAGCTGAACAAGCTGCGCCTGCTGAACAACAAGCGCAACCTGAAACACAGGCTCAGCAAAACCATATCCTTGAATGGAATGGTAAACAAATTGAGGCAACCCTAGATCAACTCAAAAAATGGGGCCAACAGGGCTATGATTATTCCCAAAAGATTGCGGAATTTAATCGGCAAAAACAGGAATTTGAATCGAAATATCAGCCCTATCAAACCATTGATCAGTTTGCTCGGGAAAATCCAGAGTGGTGGTCGCATGTTCAACAAGCGTGGGAACAAAGGCAAAACGCCGCCACAAATCAACAAGGAAACTTAGACCCGAACAACCCACTCACTCAAGAACTCTTAGCGGTAAAGCAAGAGTTAGCTGAACTTAAAGGCTTTAAACAAGAATTAACGCAAAAAGAACTCAATCAGAAGCGAGAGGCAGAAGACCAAAAACTCAATCAACAAATCCAATCCATGCGCGAGCAATACAAGCATCTAGATTGGAATAAAGTTGACGAGAATGGCCATGACCTCGAAATGCAAGTCATCGCATACGCCAATAAAAATAACATTGGCAGTTTCGATGCGGCATTTAAGGCATATAACCACGACCGGTTCATGTCGCTCGCAATGGAAAAAGGAAAAGAGCTAGCGTCCCAGGAGATAAAAAAGAACACCAAGTTAGGATTATTGGGAAAAAGCCCAACCCCTACCAAGGAAGTCACTGGTTATCAGAAAGGGAAATCTTACGACCAGCTCTTACAAGAGAGTCTACAGGAACTTGGTTTTGCCTAACATGGAGGTAAGGCATGGCTTTAACTTATAATCAAATCAGTGCAATCACTGAGAAAAAATTTATTCCGAAAATGGTTGATAACATCTTTGATAGCAATCCGTTGCTTCAGAGATTTAAAAAAGGTGATGTCTACACGTCTGTTGACGGTGGTACAGAGATCATCCAGCCCTTGAACTACGCTCAGAACTCTTCTGGCGGTTGGTATTCAGGTGCAGAGACCCTTAGTACGCAGGATAACGAAGTTCTGACTGCCGCCAGCTATAGTTGGAAACAGCATTACGACAATATTTCAATCTTGCGTTCAGATGAACTTAAGAACTCTGGCGGTCCCGCTATTCTTAAATTCGTTCAGCAAAAGATTAAAATTGCCGAGATGTCTGGCCAAGACCGCATGGGAACTGGCCTCTACAATGCAGGCAGTGATTCAAAAGCAATTGCTGGTCTTCGCTCAATCGTTTCTACCAGCAATACTGTTGGCGGTATCGCTCAAGGAACATATTCTTGGTGGCAGGCTCAAGTTGATAGCACAACTACAACTTTGAGCATTGCTGCAATGAATAGCCGTTTCTCTGCTTGCCGTATCGGTGCAGATAAACCCACCGTTATCACTTGTGGTTCCACTTTGTGGGATCTTTACTATAATCTTTTGCAACCGCAACAGCGTTTCCAGGATGCTGAAACTGCTAAGGGCGGTTTCTCTGGCCTGATGTTCAACGGCTGCCCGGTAATTGACGACTCACACGCACCCGCATCGCATATGTTCTTCTTAAACGAGAAGTATCTGCATCTTTACTACCATAAAGATGAAAACTTCCGTTTTGAGCCGTTCCAAAAGCCGGTTAACCAGAACGCGAAAATTGCGAAAATTTACTGGATGGGTGCATTTGGAACATCAAACGCACGTATGCAGGGCGCATTAACTGCTATCACCGCTTAAGGATGAGGGGGGATTAAGATATGGGATTTCAAGGTGTAGCTCCGGTAGTATTTGAAAGCGTATCGCAGGTCACTGCTACTCCCTCCGTTGAACTTGGCACACGCCGAGTTGTTGACGGTGAAGAGTATGTGTACTGCTACAACGCAGGTGGCGGGCAGGCGAGTGTTAATTTGGGCGTGAAGTTGATCACTGGCGCTTCAGGTTACTCGATTGCTCAAACGTCTATCACTGACGTATTCAATCCGCTTGTTGGTGTTGTGAAACATTCCACAATGGCAGCTGGCGATTATGGATGGGTCATGGTTAAGGGTTTTGCAACTGTGAAAGTTGTCTCTGCAATGACGGCAGATTATCGAATGATCGCCCTCGGTGCAGCTGGCTCTTTCATTGAAGCAAGCGGAACCACGACGTTTGGAACTGCAACAGTTGTTGGTCATGCTTTGAGCGCCAACACTGGTTCTGGCGGATCTGTTTACGCTTTCATCAAGGGTCTTGCATAAGCAGGCCCTGACTGAAACTTAAATATGGTGCTAGGGGTCTTAATTGGCCCCTTGGCACTCTTTTAAGAGAAAGGGATGATAAGCGTGCTCCGTAATCTAGACATGGTTTTTGAGTTTAAGAACACGATTCCAAAGCCTCCGATGGCGGCTAAGGAAATGTATGGGCAGGCGTGTTCTAATGATGAAGTGACTGTGAACACTTGGCGCGAGAAATGGATTGGCCAAGCGGAAGCAAATCACAAGCGTTTTGGATCTTTTAAAGATCATGGCATTGGTACACTCTTTGGTATCAATAAACATAAGCCCGCTATCGTAATCGGCTCCGGACCATCGCTTCAATACAATGTCGATAAACTTAAAGATGCTAAAAAAGCAGGCATTCTTTTAATTTCATGCCTCCATAACTTTCAGTACATGGTAGATAACGGCATTGAGGTCGATTACTACGTTTCACTTGATGCGGGTGCCGTTGTAATTGAAGAGATCTCCGAGGGCGGAAAGCTTTCGCACGCTGAATATGTTGAGGCTACTAAGAACTCAACTCTCTTAGCATTCATCGGATCAAATCCGGCGTTGTTTGATAACTGGAAGGGGAAAGTTCATCTATTTAACTGCCCAGTTCCGGATAAAGAATATATTGAGAGATCAGCGAAATTAGAAAAATTCAACACTCTCGTCTCAACTGGCGGAAATGTTCTCGGTGCCGCCATGTATATTGCAAAAGCAATCTTTGGTTCAAACCCGATTGTTTTTGTGGGCGCTGATTTTTCATTCTCTTACACAAGAAAATTTCACGCATGGCCCTCAAAGTATGACGGCAATCTTGGTGAGGCTATCAGATGCATTGACGTCTGGGGAAACTCTGTTTTGACATGGCAGAGTTATTATAATTTTAAGACCTGGTTTGACTGGGTTTCAACACAGGTTCCAGGAATTTACATTAACTGCACCGAAGGCGGTCTTTTAGGTTCATATCCTGAAGGTAACATTGCGCAGATTAAGCAGATGCGCCTTGAGGATTTAGTTAGAATGTACTCGATGCATGAAGAGATCAGGCATCAGTGCGAAAATCCAAGTGACGATGAAAGAAAAGTTCTATTTTAAAAAAGGAGTTTTAAATGGCTTTCACAATCGGACGTGAGAACACGGTCTTAGGGAATAAAAAAGTAGCACTTCTGTCGTGCTCTGTTGATTCAGCTTCAGGAAACATCGACACAGGTCTTGCTGTTGTTGATCACGTTTCTATTTGTCCTGTTAGCATGGCAACGGCTGCGATTGTTTTAAAGAAAAACGTGGGCTCTGGAGCCACCGCACGCGCCGGGATCATCAATATCAATGGCGCTGCAAGCGGTGACGTTTTCCTTTTGACTGTCTACGGCAGGTAATTAGATGCCATCAGCCAATTGGTCAGGTTCAGGCGGCGGCGGAGCCGTTGCCGATAGTGTTCTAACTACGCGAGGGGATCTCCTCACTCGTGATAGTTCCGCATTATCAAGAATCGCCATTGGCTCAAAAGGGTATCTTCCGCACTCAAGTGGGAGTGATCTTGAATACCAGCGCTTATTAGATCCGACAAAACGTTTGATGATCTTTGAAGACTGGATCGAAGGCGGTGCAGCGGGCGCGTCGGTTAGCTCTTATAACTGGAACGCTGCGGTCGGAACAGCTGGTGTTTTAAGTGCGAGCACAACTACCGTTACGGGTGTAAGAAACCTTGGAATTATGAGACACTCCGTCTCAACTGATACAGGGTTTGCAAACGCTTCAACGCTGACAGTGTTAAAAATTGGTGGCGGCCGAATCTTTTTTGAGGCTTGCATTCAGATAGACACACTTAATGACGGCACCAACTCTGCCCGGATGCAAGTTGGTCTTAATAGCACAACAACTGCAGCACAAAACGCCAACGGTGTTTATTGGATGTATGACTCTGCAAACACTAAATTCCAATTTTGCACAACGGCAAGCTCCTCAACTACGGCAACCGCACTTGGCTCAGACGTTGTAGCTGATGCTTGGTACAGACTTGGGTTTGAGATTAACGACGATGCTACAAGTGTTACACCTTATATTAATGGTGTAGCGCAAACAGCTCAGACCACTAACATTCCAGCAACCTCAACACTGCTTCACTTAAGTGCATGTTGGGGAAAGACAGCTGGCTCGGGAACTTTGCTTTTGTATAATGATTATATTTTTTATGACCAACTTTTCAGCGGGAACAGACACACATGAAATACGTTGCAGTAAAAAAGAATGATCCAAAGCTTATGAAAAAATGCGGGCTCCCTGAGAATTATCCTCTTACCGTCTCTGAGCACTTCTCTTTAGAGGAGGCTACGAGAGCTTTCAACGGTGAAATCTGCGCCATTGAGCCAGTTGAAAAATATAATCGCGTCATGAGTGATTTGAGAAAACAACACGAGAAATCTTTGGTAAAATTAGAGAGAGTAAAACGAATCTCTCAGATGAGTTTGTTAGGACGAATTGCCTATTGGCTGAAAGAATTGTTTTTTAAATAAGGGGTTTTTATGAGCCATGGACCATTATCAGTATATACCGCTACGATGGCGACTAATACGACGCTAACAAGCTCAGCTGATTTATCAAGGGCTTGGAAAACTGTTTACCTGCAAGTTCCTACGATGACATCAGGGACACAACTTCATATTCAAGCCTCTGATACTCTCGCTGGAACTTACCGCCGAGTGTATCATCCGCCAATTAACTCAAGCACCGTAGGAGTCAACGCATTTGCAATAGCATCCAGTGCAACTAACTGCCTTGTGCCGATCCCGAATGGACTGAGGTACATTAAAGTTGAAGCAACGGCGGTTGTGAGCTTTGATTGCGCGTTTAAGATTATTTGCTCAGATTAAGAGGAGGCAATAAATGCCACAAGTACGTGTTTATAACGATAATAAGTATCCTTACCGTGAGAAATTTATGGATCGGGACATCGAGATTGATGCCCATCAATATATTCTTATGGATGAGAGTGAGGCCATAAAGTTTCGCGGAAGTTTTGTAGCGCCAACTAAAAAGGCCGACGGCACATTTGAGCCGATGTCTTTTAAGATGATCAGACTTGCGCCGCATACCCAAGAAACCGTTGTTAAAGAGGCAGAGAAATTCGTCTGTCAATTTGACGGCACTGAGCATCCTACAAAAGAGGCTCTTGAGAAGTACATCGATGAGAATCATTTGGATAAGCTCTCTGATCAAGAGTTTGCCAAAGAGAGAAAGAAAAAAGCTAAGTAAGTGTTCTTTTGGGTTCCATGGATGGGGCCTGCCCTAGGGCGTTTATATTTATGGAGGTTATCGGATGACCCCAACGCAAATAGAAGACCAGTTTCGACTTCAATATAACGCTGTCAATGACACTTACTTTACTCAAGCGATGGTCTTTAACTGGATCTACTTCGCAGAGTATGAATTAGCGACAAAAGCTCTTTGTGTTCAGGCCACTCACACAACAACAACCGTGGCCTCGCAAACAGCCTATACATATCCAACTAATACAATCGCCATTAAGCGCGTTGAATACCAAGGTGTACCGCTTAAAAAGGTGTCTTTCCGAGAAAACGATGCGGTGACTTTAACAAATCCCACAACCGTCGTAACGGGGCGCCCACTTTATTATTCTCAGTGGGGAGGCGAGATTAGACTTCAACCAACTCCTGTCTCAGCGAATACGTTGAGTTATTACACCTATAAAGAGCCAAGCGTTGTAACGGCTAACACAACGCTAGAGGTGCCTCAGAAATTTCATCCGCATATTGTCAATTACTGCTTAGAGCAAGCCTACGCAAAAGATCAAAATTTGCAGATGGCATCCTATTACGGCGCAAAATGGCAGGCCAATGTTCAAGAGGTTATGGACTGGCAAGCTAAAGAAAAACGCACTGACGGATTTGCTGTTGTTCAGAGCGAAGACCAACTTGAGAGCACAGTTCTGGGGGCCGTGTGAGATTTGGTAGGAAAGTTTATCCTGCCGGCGGACATATTGTTTTTGACGGCGGGAAAAATTCCAAGTTTGAAAGGGCATTGATCCCTGATAACGAGTCCCCAGATTGCGCTAACGTCATATTTGACGCTGGCTCAGTAGAAACCCGCCAAGGATATTCAAAGCTCAATACCGCTTCAGTTGGCTCATTTGCCTGCGATGGTCTTTACACTCGTCATGATTCTGATGGCAGTGAGACCATGTGCGCTTTCTACGGCGGACACTTCTTTACCGTTAACGGTACCTCAATGGTAACGGTCCCAAGCGCTCAGAGTGTTTTCACGGCTGGTGTAAGAATGGCAGCGTGCGAGCAAGAGGATTATTTATTTATGGGGAACGGGGGGCAGATTCCCTATAAATGGAACGGGGCTGAGTTCACCCGGCACGGTGTTTATCCGCCAACGACCACGTCAACGGTTGCCTCACAAGGAACGGGAGTTTTAACAGGGGATTTCACTTATAAAGTGACCACCGTGAATTCAAATTTAGTTGAATCAGATGTTGGTCCGGTGACTGCCACATTTACGGCAGCAAGTGCGACTTTAAGGGTCTCATCAATCCCCACGTTTGCTGCAAGCTACGGTGTAAACGCTAGACGCCTTTATAGGTCTGATGCTGGAACTTGGAAGAGAGTTACAACAATCTCAGATAATACGACCACAACGTTTGACGATAACGTGACCACGGCAGCTTTAGGGGTTGCTGCTCCTACTGATAATGGTGTTCCGCCGAAATACAATGCCTGTATTTATCATCAAAATAGACTCTTCGTTAATGACCCGGCAAATCCTAACCTTGTTTGGTATTCAGAGCTTGGAAACCCCTACACATTCGCCTCAACTAACTTTCGAAACATTGGTGATTCTAGTGGCGATATCGTTAGGGGCTTTGGCGTTTACGATAACTCTGTCGTGGTTTACTGCGATAAGTCCGTGTGGCTTATTTATATGCCAGAAACGGATGACTCAACTTGGCTTGATATCAGAGTGCAAACGCCGTTTGGCTCAAAAAGCCAGTTTGCTCCGTTTAATTTCAATGACAAGCAAATGTTTGCAGCAATGCAAAATGATAAGTTTGTTGGTTTTGCCGCAATCAAAGGAAACGCAGGCGCCCCGTCGGCAACTCTTCTTACAACTCTAGGCGTAGGCTCTGAGCTTCAGAGCGATCGGGTTGAGCCCGATATGTTTAACGTTTCTGAGTCACTTGTTGGCCAGATATCGGCCATTGTTTATAAGAATAAAGCCTGGATCACTGTTCCTTATGGTTCAAATGCTACAGCGAATAACCGCGTTTACCATTTTGATTTTTCAATCTCAAATCTCTCTAAAAAACAAGAGGGCTCTTGGGTCCCGTTTACGGGGATGTCAGCCACTCAGTTTACCATTTGGGATGGGAATTTATATTTTGGCTCATCTACTGCAAATGGCTACATCTACCAAGCAGAAAACGGGCTTTATAGTGACGATGGTGCCGCAATTGATTCTTACTACTGGACCAAGGAATTTGCAGGCCAGCCAGGGGATGAGCATCTTGAAAAAGACTTCCGTTATGCTAACATCTTGATAGATAACTCAGGCTCATATTACATGAACCTGACTTACCGGGTTGACTCAGATAGCGGAATTGGAACTACAAACCAGATTAACCTCGATCCAGGCGGCTCCCAGTGGGGCACCATGGAGTGGGGAGAAAACTGGGGCGGTGGTTTAGATCAAGATGAAGACCGTGTCTACCTAGGAACTTCGCGCGGGCAGCGCATTCAATTTAAATTCTCAAACCAAAATACTGTAAACCAGAAGTTCAAAGTCCACTGGATGAACTTCGCATATAATATCAAGGGGTTTAGGTAATGGGATTTAACTTCACTCCACGACCGTTTGGCATGGCTGGTCGACTATCTGACAAAAATCAACGCAATCGAATGTCGAATAGCTTAAGGCCGTTTAGTTTCGAAGAGGGTCATAAGATGATGACAGACCCCGGCGGGCTTGCATCTGCTGGTCTTTACCGCCGCGGGAAAATGCCAAAATTTGATAACACTCCACTGCCTGAGGACACGCCGATTGCACCAATGGAATTTACGGCGCGCACATCTTTGCCGGAATTTGAAGCCGCTCGCAGACGAATGACTGAGCAATTCTCATCTGAAAAGCAGGGCGGAAACGATGCCATTCAGCGCAGATTTGCCTCAATGGGAGCACTTAACTCTGGTGCCGCTATAAAACAACAACAAGTATTCCAAGATAAACTCCGCGAACAACAGGCTAACGCTCTTGGTGACCTCGGTGCTCAAGAGGCTGGCCAGTTAGCTAACATGAACGATGAGAGAAAGTTTCAAATCGATGTTATGAACCGAGATAACGCGTTTAAGCAAAAAGTGTTTAGCTTTGAGCGCGCATCAAAACTCAAAGAACTTGATTTGGCTAAGAAACAATTCCAAATGGATTGGGAATCTACGGAATTCAATAAACGCTTGGCTGACCTTGAAGCCGGTAGAAAGCCTCCGGGAATGCTTGCTGGAATTTTCCCGCAGTTTAAGGGGTTTTAAATGATTCCGATCAATAGACCAAAACCACAACAACAAGCTGGCGGACAGGCCATGGTGCAACAGCTTTTGCCTATGGCTGGCTCAGCGCTTGGCGGATATTTTGGCGGGCCCGCTGGTGCGAAAGCCGGCGGGATGGCTGGCGGAATGCTTGGTGATCGAATGGCAAAACAAGGTGAAACCGCACCAGAGATGCCAAAACCAGACATGGGTGATTCAGCTATGAGCCGCAGGATGATGGCAAAGCAAAGCGATACATTTCAACAGCTAAGAGACGGAATGAATGCTCTTTATGATTTACCTGATGACTTACGGAAAGAGTATGCGCGTCCTCTTTTACAAGCATACACAATGGAAGCTAAAAAACGCGGAATTGACCCTTATTCAGTTGGGTGAGGTAAATAATGCCAGTCGCAATTAATTCGCCACAAAATAGACCTGACAATGATCCATGGGATAAGGTCGCAAAAGCGCTTAATGTCGCATCTAGCATTTACGGCATGAAGGTTGATCATGAGAAATTGAAACTTCAACGTGATCTTTTGCCTCAGGAAATGGCAGATAAAGAGCTTGATAGAAAAGCAAAGCAATCAACTATTGAGGCTAATCAGTTTAAAATTACCGAAGAAAAAGCAACGCAAGACCGAAAGGCGAACAATCAGTTTTTGCCTGGTGAAGTTCCCGGACTATTAGAAAAATTCAATATTTCTGACAAGCCGTCAGAGGGCTCCATAAAGGCTCAGATTCTTGAGGGCAATACTCCAAGAGAGATTTACCTTACAAAACGAGTTTCTGAAAGTAGTGGCCCGTCAGCGTATACCGTTTGGAAAGACTCCAGGGACGATGAATTTAAGCGAGGAAAAGAAACTGACGACAAAGTTGAGAAACTAGAATCAAAAGTTGGACCGCATCAAGAAATCATGGGTTCACTTAAGGCCGTCGATGATTACATGCGAGACACCGTTAAGGTTGGTCTTGATGAATATGATGAGAAAACAGGGATGGCCACCGTCGTTGATCCAAACACAGGTCAACTTGTCACAAAACAAGTTGATCTACCTGGAGTGTCCGTTCCTCTGCTTGGACGAGTAACTGCTCATGACACAAAGGCAAGATCTTTGAATTCATTGATTCAAAAGGTTTTCAACGTCGAGTTAAAAGATCGATCCGGCGCTGCTGTGACGACACCAGAAATGAATCGAATCAAAACTGAATTTGCAGCAGGAAAGTTCAACACTGAAGAGGAGATGATTGGTGCATTGAAGTTGTATCGTTCATTGGCGCTGCAAGCAATGCAGAACGCAGAGGCAGGCTTCCGTCCAGAGATTCGTTCTGAGTATCAGGCGCGTGGCGGAAAACTATCAGGCAATTATGCACCAAAGTCGGATCCGGTTGCGCCTCAAATGGCTGCGCCTCCGCCGGCAGGCTTTCAATCAACTAATGCTGGCCAAGCGGGACCCTCGCAAGCCGATTTATTAAAAGCTATCGAGCAGGAAAAAATCAGAAGAAAAGGCATTCAATCGACTCTACCGAAGGCTAAAAAATAATGTCATTTGATTTGTCTAAACTCTCAGACGAAGAACTTGATGCGCTAGAAAAAAAGGAAATGGCAAAGCGCAACGGCGGAATTGATCTAAGCCTATTGTCTGATGAGGAGCTTGATAAATTAGAGGCTCAGGCGCTTGCGAAACAAAACGCTCCAACAGCAATGGAAGCGGCCGGCGTTGGATTACGGAAAGGTGTTTCTTTTGGATTTAGTCCTGTCATTGCTGGCGCAGGCGGCGCTGCTGGCGCTTTCCTGGGAACACTTGATTCTGGGCGCAGTTTTGGTGAGGCAATTGATGCCGGTAAACGTGGCTTTCTTGATGAAAGACAAATTGAAATAGATAGACAAAAGGCGGCTTCCGAGGCTCATCCCGGCGCTGCAATGGCTGGCGAAATTGGTGGAATGGCGTTAACGCTTCCGTTTGCTGGTGCGCGTGGCCTAAAGGGCGTAGCTGGAGTTGGCGCCGCACAAGGAGTTGGAAATGCTGCGAGCACGTCTCAGAGTTGGGAAGAGGCGGCCGTTGAAATTCCAAAACAAGCTGCTATTGGTGGGTTAGCTGGTGCCGTATCTTATGGAGTGTTAAAGGGCGCCGATAAGCTTGGTTCAGCAGCAATCAATTCAAAAGTTGGCCAAAAGGCCACGGCAGTTGGAAAAAAGGCTTTGGCATTACCTGGGAAAGTCACAACAAAAGTTGCAAGTGCTTTAACAGGAATTAGCGAGCAAGAAATTAAAACGTTTGCCACTCAGACGGACAAAGTAAATGCAATCATCAAAAGATCCGGTGGAGATCTAACAGAAGAAACCGATACATTAAGAAGAAATCTCCAAAACGCGATTCGCTCAAAACGCCAACAGCTAAACGGCGAGATTTCACAAGCATTGAAAGAATCAAGCGATGAACCTATTTTAAATGCTATTCCAGCTCTTGAAGAACTGCGAAAGGTTA
>Ga0196964_10000256_pt1 | contig 39941 bp, 22 predicted proteins | sample S1_10metaG_FD_148615 | JGI IMG/M metagenome (GOLD analysis project Ga0196964, IMG submission 148615) | Soil microbial communities from Anza Borrego desert, Southern California, United States - S1_10 | ecosystem: Environmental > Terrestrial > Soil > Desert | place: USA: California | collected...
CAGTAGGAAGTAGGCAGTAGGCAGTAGGCAGTAGGCAGTAGGCAGTAGGCAGTAGGCAGTAGGCAGTAGGCAGTAGGCAGTAGGCAGTAGGCAGTAGGCAGTAAAATGAACCTGGTAAGATACGACATCAGGAACAATCGAAACGGTCTGACTAAAATCTGTTATTGCAGCGCCGGAAGAATGGCTTACCGCTCCGCCGGAGGAAACCATCCGCTCCTTTTTTCCTTTGTCAGGTCAGACCTAAGGTGAAACAGAAAGCCTGGTCGCAAAGTAATATTTCAAATAAATCAGCGCCACCTTACAGCTTGGTCAGTGTAAAGATGATGTCTGTGGTGTACATGCCTGCGGCATAATCGAAGCCGGGGGTTGCTTTGTACTTGAACGTAAAGCTGCGCACGCCAGGCTGCCCCTGGTCGATCAGTTTTTTTGATGTGGTGCCGTTTATGGGCTGGTAGCTGCTGAAGTTGTTGGAAATAGTGCCTCCCGTGTTATTACCGGTCACTACCAGTGTCAATACGTCTGCTACAGGCATTGTGTTGTTTGAGTTAGAAGCACCGGTATACGTGAAGTTGTTGGAAGATGCATGAACGGTGATCTCAAAGGGCGCGGTACCCGTCAGGTTTACTTCGATATCCGGACTTTCGACACCGTCGGACATAGCGTTGATGCCCGTAAACGGAATGTCTACGGTACCGATCCCGCCGCCACCGCCACCGCCACCCGGTGTGCTCATGCTCACGCCGAGTACATCGTTCAGTGCCAGCTCAAGCTGCTGTGAAGCGCCGCTGCCTGCGTTCTGAGCGCCTGCTGTCACCGAGACCAGCGAAAATAAGACGACGAAGAGGTGTTTCATGTGAGTGATTTACGGAACAAACATATTTTTTACATGCGCCGTTTGCAAAGGATCATTGACCGTTAACGGGTGTTTAACCAGGGATGTTCAGGTCGTTCCGGGTAGGTCGGAATATAACGGTATGATTTACAGTGAGATAGTATTTGAAGCATTCCGAGATCGAATGATGTCCGGATGGTCCCCTCATTTATGGCAAAGGCCCTGTGCTTTTTTAACGGTGCTGTTCGCTTTTGGTTACAAATTAAGTTACCGGGCGGCACCTGCGATATCAGGTACACGATGGACTATGCAGTTACCGGTGCCCTTTGTGATACTGAGTAACAAAAACAAAAAAGCGGCTGCCCCGGGGCAGCCGCTTCGCTCAGTCTGCGCAGAATGCTTAAAGGTGCAGACTGAAACCTATGTTGACGCCATAATATTCATGCGTTCTTTTCCTGACGTGATATAGCAGCGTGTTGTATGCGCCGATCTCGTTGGTGAGTTGCATGTCGTCCTGGCTGGCACCGTACTTAAAGCTCTGGCGCATATAGTACCCCCCTACGTTGATCCGGAAGCCCTCTCCCAGTTTGAAGTTAAAGGAGGGCTGCACCAGGAATCCGGGTGATGAGTTGGCAGACCGGCGCCCGCTGCCCCTTACTTCCTGGTCCAGCGCTACCCTGTAGCCCTGTGCCCGCAGCAGCTGGAAATAAGCTGCCGCATCCTGTCCGGGATGGGTCCGTTCGAACTGCTCCCTGGTAATGATCCAGGAGTCTGGCTGGGGTGTCGGTGCGTTATCGTAGACGGTAGATACATTGTCGCCCGTACCGGTAAACCTGTACACGGCCTCGTAGTCAAACCGGTTGACCGCCTGATAGCTGGTTCGCATCGCGAGGTTGAATACAGCACCTGCGTCAATCGAAAAGCCGATAAAATCCGAGATATCAGTACGGAACTTTACGAGCACCGGCAGCCCCCAGTTCCGGGTTTTGATATTTTCACGGACCGTACCGTTGGAACTGATCATCTGGCGGAACACATCCCCGCGCTCATCGGTCGATGCAAATTCTACGCGAAACGGGTCCATAGTAAGGTTGCCGGTACTGCGGAGGAAGATAAGTCCGGTACCCAGTCCCCAGTTCGATCTGTCGCTGAAGAAATACCCTATCTGGAAATCGAAACCGGAAGAGATTCCGTTATCGATATCGATATTGCCCGTTCCCAGCGAAGACCGTACAGCCATGGGGTACACGCCGGTTGCAGATTGCCTCCGGACATCCTCGTCAATGGCGCCGAGCTTGAAGTTGAAGCCCAGGTACAGGTTCCTGGCGCCTCCTGCCCGGTAGCTGTAGCCATACTGGGACTGCCCGGTGCAGGCGCACCCAAGTGACAAAAGAAGCAATAAAATCTGTTTCATACGGTTAGGAGGTTAAGCTTAGTTTTTAATGAATCTGGCAACAGAGATCTTCCTTCCTTCCCCTGTGCAGATAATGCTGTACATGCCCTGCGCCAGCCCGCTTACATGGAACATCGCTTTTCCGTCCCGGGCCTTTACTGAGGTGATCAGTTTTCCCGTCAGGTCATACAGCGCAAATTCCACAGCTTTCGATGAAACACCAGCCAGTTCTACACTCACGGCATCGGTAGCCGGGTTCGGGAATACTTTCAGCTCAGGTACGGTTGCCATCGGTGCAGACACATCGGTGGGCGTATTGTAGTATGATTTCTGCATACAGCCATCTTTTTCCGTCATCACCCAATAGAAACGGTTGGCGAGGTCCGGGGCCGGGTTGAAATAATCCTGTCCCGTCTCGTTGGCGATCAGCACGGAGTCCAGTGTCGTCCTGTCGTCATATCCCCAGCGGTACAGATCCGCATCGGCGATCTGCGCAATGAACCGGTCGTTAAAGTAGATCACATTCGGCTGATGGGATGCGCTGTTGCTTACCATCACCGTATCGGACGCGGTAGCGGTGCACCCGGAATTCAGTGTGGTGGCAGTCAGGGTAACTACAGCCATGCCGCTATTGGTAAAGCTGACCAGTATATTCTGTCCTGTGCTGCCCTGGTTGACGATATCGGCATTCACGGCACTCCAGGTATAGCTGGTCATGGAATCTGTCATCATACCGGTGCCGTAATTCTGGTACATCGTGTTCCGGCATACCGCATCCGGAGGCGTTGTGGTAAGTAACGGCGCCGATGGTGCCGGATTCACAGTAACACGCAGGGTGTCCGTACCGCTGCATCCGTTGGCGGTCAGTGTAAAGACATACATGACGGTGACCGGTGCCGATGTATCGCTGGTCAGGATTTCAGAGATGGCGCCGCTGCCGCTGGTGCTGTCGGGTGTGATCCCGGCAGTCATGATCCGCGACCAGCTAAAGCTGGTGCCGCTTGTCAGGCTGGCAGGTGTATAAGTGAACGGACTGCCGCTGCAGGCAATCGCCGAATCGGCGCTGCTCAGCACCGGTGTCGGATTAACCGTTACCGTGACATCATGGCTGTTCACGCAACCATTGGCATTGAGCAGGTAACGATAGGTGACAACTACCGGATCCGGGGTGGTGTTGACCAGTACTTCTGCAATGCTGTCCGTGCCGCCTGCGGCAGGATTGCTGATGCCGCTGATGCTGTCGCGCGACCAGGTGAAACCGGTGCCGGAAACGCCGGATTGAGGCGTGTACATAAACCAGGTATTACTGCAGATAGAGCCCGCGTTCATCGGACTGCTCAGCGTCGGTGTGGGGTTCACAGTAATGGTGAATGTGTCCATTATACCGGTGCAGGTGCTCGTAGCCGGAGTTACGACAATGGTTGCCACTGCCGGAGTGTTCATCGTATCCACTGCCTGGAACACCGGGATATTGCCCGTTCCTGAAGCAGGGAGTCCGATACCCGGGTTGCTGTTCGTCCAGGTAAACGCTGTGCCTGTCACCATGCTGCTGAAAGCACCGATTGCCAGGGAGTCACCATTGCAAACTGCAAAATCGGGAGAAGGACCGACCGCCGGTCTGGGGTTCACCGTGATCGTAAAGCTTACGGGCATGCCGGAGCAGCCGTTGGCAGCAGGTGTTACAGTGATGACGCCGGTAATGGGGCCGGATGTATTATTAGTTGCCGTGAAAGAGGTTATGTTGCCGGAACCCGAGGCAGGCAACCCGATACCGGTTGCGGTGTTGGTCCAGGTAAACGCCGTTCCTGTTACATTGCCGCTGAAGCTGACAGGTGTGGTCATGGCGCCGCCGCACAGGGTCTGGCTGGCTACTGTGCTGACCATCGGGGTCGGGTTCACCGTAATGGTAAACGTGTCCATCATGCCGGTACACCCGTTGGCCATGGGTGTCACGACGATAGTCGCCGTTACCGGTGTATTGCCGTTATTCACGCCGTTAAATGCGGGGATCGGTCCTGTTCCGCTGGTGGCAAGCCCGATAGAAGCATTGCTGTTGGTCCAGGAATAGCTGGTGCCTGAAACAGGTCCGCTAAAGCTGACGGTGCCGGTGGCGCTTCCGTTACACACGGTCTGGTTGGCGACAGGTGTTACCATTGGGGTCGGATTCACCGTAATGGTAAAGCTTTGCGGTGTGCCCGCACAGCCGTTGGCACTCGGAGTTACCGTGATCGTGGACGTCGCGGGTGTGCTGCCATTGTTCACCGCATTGAATCCAGCGATATTGCCGGTGCCGCTGCCGGCAAGTCCGATCGAGGTATTGCTGCTGGTCCAGCTAAAGTTAGTACCCGAAACAGGTCCGGTAAAGGTTATGGGTGTAATGGCAGCGCCATTGCAGACAGTCTGCGCGGGCACGGCATTGACCGTCGGTGTCGGGCGGACCGTATAGGTAAAGGTTGCCGGTGTCCCCGTACAGCCATTGGCGGCCGGGGTCACTGTTACTGTGGATACGACTGTGCCGCTGGTATTATTCATGGCCGTGAAGGAAGGAATGTTTCCCGAGCCTGAAGCACCAAGTCCTGTCGAGGTAACATTATTGGTCCAGCTGAAGCCGGTGCCGGAAACGGCGCCTGTAAAATTGACCGGCGTCGTGGCGGCACCATTACATACCGTTTGGCTCGTTACCGTATTGACAGTAGGTGTAGGGTTTACCGTTATGGTAAAGTTCTGTGTCGGGCCTGTACAGCCGTTGGCGCCTGGTGTCACCATGATCGTGGCCGTCACCGGTGCGTTGCCGGTATTGGTGGCAGTAAAGCCGGCAATATTGCCGGTGCCCGTTCCAGCCAGCCCGATGGAAGGGGTGTTGTTGGTGTAGCTGAATGTAGTACCGCTGACCGGTCCGCCGAAGTTGATGCCGGCGGTCGTAGCGCCGTTACAGAGTGTCTGGTTTGAGACCGCACTGACAGAAGGTGTCGGGTTCACCGTGATCGTAAAGCTCTGGGGTGTACCGGTGCACCCGTTTGCGGTGGGTGTAACCGTAATGGTGGCCGTAACCGGGGCTGTGCCGTTATTGACAGCTGCAAAAGCAGGTATGCTGCCGCTGCCTGCTGCCGCCAGTCCGACGGAAGGCGTATTATTTGTCCAGTTGTACGTAGTGCCTGCGACTGCCCCTGTAAAGTTTACAGCAGCGGTATTGGTTCCGTTACACACAGTCTGATTGGAAGGTGCATTCACCGTCGGTGTCGGGTTCACGGTGATCGTAAAGTTGGAAGGGGTGCCGGTGCATCCGTTGGCGGAAGGCGTCACCGTGACGGTTGCCGTAACAGGTGCGGACCCCGTATTGGTGCCGGTAAAGGAGGCGATGTTGCCGGTACCGGTGCCTGCCAGGCCGATCGAGGTATTATTGTTCGTATAGCTGAACGTTGTGCCGCTGACCGGACCGCCGAAGCTGACCGGTGCAGTAGCTGTTCCGTTACAGATGGTCTGACCGGACACGGTATTCACCGACGGCGTCGGATTGACGGTATAAGTGAATGTAGCAGGCGTTCCGGTGCAGCCGTTGGCCGTCGGTGTCACTGTGATCGTAGCGGTCACAGGAGCGCTGCCGGTATTCATTGCCGTAAATGCCGGTATGTTCCCGGTGCCTCCGGAGGCAAGTCCTATCGAAGGTGTGTTGTTGGTCCAGGTATAGGTAGTGCCGGCAACGCTGCCGGTAAAGGTAACCGGGTTCGTGGTAGCGCCGTTACAGACTGTCTGGTTGCCTGTGGTGTTGACGGTAGGTGTCGGGTTTACTGTATAGGTAAAGGTCGTCGGGGTGCCTGTACAGCCATTGGCTGCCGGTGTCACGGTGATCGTAGCCGTCACCGGTGTATTGCCTGTATTTACGGCATTGAAAGAACCGATGTTGCCGGAGCCGGATGCCGGCAGCCCGATAGAAGGGTTGTTGTTCGTATAATTATAAGTCGTGCCTGGTACCGGTCCGGTAAAGTTCACCGGGCTGGTGGCCGCACCATTACAAACGGTCTGGTTACTCACGGTGTTCGCTGCCGGGATCGGGTTCACCGTCACATTCATCGTATCAAAGCTGCTGCATCCGGTGCCCGGGTCGGTGACGGTCAGGGTGTAAGTACCTGAGGCGGCGGTAGTAGCATTGGGGATACTCGGGTTCTGCAGATTGGAGCTGAACCCGTTGGGCCCGGTCCAGGAATAGTTCATCCCCGTGCTGGCGGTCGACAGGTTCAACGTCTGCCCTGCGCAGACCGGGTCGTTGGAAGAAAGTACCGGAGCTGCCGGTGCGGACAAAACAGTGATATTGCTGCCGTTGTCCGCCGAAGTTTGCCCGGTGGATGCTGTCCAGCGGATCCGGTATCCCGTACCGGCAGGGATGGCAAAGGGTACGGTGCCGGGCAGTGTTCCTGAGAAGTTGGTGGTGGCCACCGGGATTGTGGTACTATAAATGGTCACTGGCGCGGCAAAGGAACCGGTCGCATTGCTCAGCTCCAGTGTAAATGTGGTGTTGGCGGGGAATGAACCTGTGGAACTTACCTGTGCAGGCAATGAACCGCCGGGACAGACCGTAGTGGTCTGAGGCACAGGAGGATCGAGCGTCTGGCTTCGGGCTGCTATCGGTGCGATGGCCAGTAACAGCAGCAGCAACAAATGCCGGGAGACTGCCCCGGCGTGCGCGTAATGGTTGTTCATAATAAAACTGTTGATTTCAGTTAAATAATAGCGATATGTATTCATGGTTGAATCTGAGTAAATCAAATCACCGGTCCGCCGGACGTACAGCTATTGATGCCCTGCTCTCTCCCTGGAACGTTAAATATTCTTTAAAAAATTGCATTAAAATAATGCCATGTGTTTAGGGAGTCGCAAGTGAAAAGTCGTAAGTCGCCAAGGCGAGGAGTCGTGATGGCGTAAAGATGAATGGCTCAATGGCTCAATGGCGCAATGACTCAATGGTGGGATGTAAAGTCGTGAAATGGTAAAGGCGTAATGGTGAATGACGCGACGGAAACGTGCTGATCCCGACTAAAGTCGGGACAGGTTGTGCTGATTTGCTGATGAAGGCAATAGCTCAATGACATACCGGCTCCATGACTCAGCGAGTGTAGAGACGTGAAGATGTAAAGCGGTTAATCCGGGCGTATAGAATTATCTGTTTACTGATGACAGCAGGAGTTGCCGTACAAAACACAAGCTTAGTTCCATCAAGGCGGCGGACAGAGACCGGACACGAAAGAACAGGGCCGCGCTAATCGCTGCCGCCGGCTACCCGCAACTTAACGTTACCATCGGTCATCCTGGAATAGATACCGCTTCCTGATTTCAGGATGGCGCTGGCGGTTCCCGTCATGATATACACGTACTGCCCGGTATGCGCGTCTTTCTCTACGATATCCATTCCGGAAATGGTGATAAAGCAGCCATGGTCATTCGTGTCCACCGCCTCAAGGGTCTCGCCCCCGGTTGCAGGAAAAAGGATAGCTCCGGACGGATAATATCATCGTCGAAATACAATGTTTTGCCCACAAGGGACAACGCGTCATTTTTAGTGATTTTAGTTTGCTGATCCCGGAATGCCTTCAGATGCACTGAAGGTGTTGGCGCTTTGGTGTGGAATCGGTGCCCATAACTATACCGGATATAAAATTGGCGTCTGCCCCAGGCGCAAGACCGTAGGTTTCTTTGATCAGGTAATCAGCGCTATCGAACTTAAACTGAAAATAAAGATTGTCCTTGCCGAGCCCGGGTCGCTTTTACCGCAGGAGATAAACACCATACCCTGCAGCGAAGACTCAGAGCGGAGCACACGAGCTACCGGGCGCTGGCGGAAGAGGTGCAAAAGCAAATTTGCTCCTGCCTGCTGCGGCGGGAGGCAGCGTCACTAAGTTGTACAAAAAAAGCCACCTCATGGTAAGGCGGCCTTATTTCTACCTTATTTTTTCCCTACGGGAGAGTAATCGGTGTGGACGTTCCATTGACCGTCAGCACTGCCTGGTCGTCGCAGCTTCCATTGCCATAATCCAGGGTGCGGGTTGTATTGGTAGCGGTGTTGGTGATCTGGATCACGCCGCCGCGGATCCACTGGCAGTTAAATGAGCGGAGCAGAGGACTGGTGATCGTACTGGAATAGCTACTGCCGTTAGGACGGGTCATCGTGCCGGAGCCGGTGATCTCGAACGCGTCGTCGTGACGGACAGGTGTGTTCTGACCGTTGACCCAGGTTCGCACCCGGTTATAATTAATGCTGCGGGTGCCGCCATTGGCGGGCAGGATGATGGCTCCGTTTACGGCTATACCGATCTGCATCTGGCCTGCACTGTTATTGCCCGTGTTCGTCACCGTCTTGGTGCCGGTAACCTGGTGATCATTGACATAGTAGTTGTTGAACCCGATCGTGTGTACATGCCCGCTGTCGAGGAAGGCGCCCTGCCAGCTCACAACGATCTGTCCCCGGCGATACCGTCCGTCGCTGCAGAGGCAATTGGTTGGTCCGAAGTCAATAGTCGCAGTGTGGGGTACAGACACCGTATCGCGGGTTACCGTGGCACAACCATTGAGGATCTGGGCATTGCCGCTCATCTTCAGTCCTGCTACGGAGCCTGTGGATACTGCCTGACCGGAGATGTTCCAGGCATCGTCATAGAACTGCTCGCTCGCGGCCAGATCGGCTGCGGCCGCCTGGTCCTCACTGTTGTTCACCGGCTTCTTTTCCTTCTCGCACGACTGGAACATGAACATTCCTGCGGTCAGCAGGGCGAATGGGTAATATCTTGTAAGCATTGTTTTGGTTTTACTATCTGACCCCCGGTTTTCGCAAAGGTTTAACAGGCACCAAAACTTTTTGAAAGGGATGCCGGCCGCAGGCTCTTCTGCGTGTCAGCGGTCAAACCTTTCCATGATAATGTCCCGGTTCACCGCTGCCCCTGTGAATGTGCCCGAACCCACGGCGCCCGCAACGGTGCGCATCCTTGTCGTATTATCCCCGCAGGCGTAGACGCCGGGCACCGTGGTCTGCTGCATCTGGTCTATCTTAATGAAACCGTCATCGGTAAGGGCGCAGCCAAGAGCTGCAGGCAGTCCGGAATGCTGCTCGAAGGGAACGCGGGCGTATAAGGCCCGCGGACCGGCAGGTTCCCCGCTTTCGAAATTGATCCCCTGCAGGTCTCCCCGGTAATGGTCCAGGCTTAGGATCTTCCTGCTGTCTGTACGGATCCCGTGTGCTTCCAGCTTTTTCCGCTGCGCTTCCGTAAATGTCGCCGGACCGTTGGTATACAGGGTCAGGTCGTTTGTCCAGTTGGAGATCATAGCGGCGAATTCAAAGCCCATGTCGCCATTCGACAGGATGCCTGTAGGCTGCTGCCGTACTTCATAGCCGTGGCAGTACGGGCAATGCAGCACACTGATGCCCCAGCATTCGGCAAAGCCGGGAATGTCCGGCATCAGGTCGCGGACGCCGGAGGCGAAGATGAGCTTTTGCGCAGCAAAATGTTCGCCGCCGTCGGTAGCAATAGTAAAACCCTTTTCTGTTTTCGCTGCTTCGGAGGCGCGGTCCTGCAGCAGGGTTACGGTAGGGTAGGTCAGCACCTGCTTTCTGGCCATGGCTGCGATCTCTGCGGGCGGGCGGCCGTCATGCGTGAGGAAGTTGTGCGAATGCGGGGTCTGCCGGTTACAGGGCTTGCCGCTGTCGATGATCAGCACGCTCCGGAGTGAACGTCCCAGTGCCATGCCTGCGGCCAGCCCTGCGTAGCTGCCGCCGATGATAATTACGTCGTAGTGCTTCTGCTCTTTCATAGATAATTGATTGATGACCGGTGCTGCTGCGGAGGGGATCGCCAGGGATAAGGCCGCCTTGCCGCCAAGCATGATAAAGCTGCGCCTGGATAATGAAGTCATAATGCGGAATTACAGGTTCAGGATGGTTGTCTTCCGGTAACCGGTATCAGCCGCTTCATTACCTGGTCAACGAACGGCACACCGGCGAACACTACCCACGGTACCAGGCAGAGTGTAAGGACCAGTGTCCGCAGATATAATGGCAGGGGAGACAGCGATTCGCCGAACAGGAACAGAAACAGCGTGATGGAGGGGTAGATCGCCAGCCAGATCCTGAGCGCGAGGAAGAGTTTTGCCTTGGTATTCATTGCAGTGATTTATTTGACTGCAAAGCTACCGGCAGGCTTCGCCCTGTTGATAGGACAAATCTGAAGGAGAAAAGGACTTATCCGAAATTCCGGCGGAAACTTTCCGGGGACTGTCCGGTATGCTTCCGAAAGAACCGGATGAAATAAGACACGTCTTCATAACCCAGGTTCCAGGCTATGTCTTTCACCTGCGCCGCCGTGCCCAGGAGCTGCCTGCTGGCTTCCAGGACTATTGCCTCCGTAATGAGGACCGAGGCAGGCTTTCCTGTGGCAGCTTTCGTGATGGCATTTAGCTGGTAAACGGAAAGATGAAGCATCGCGGCATATTCGCTTACCTGCTTCCTGGTGCACAGGTTCTGCTCTACCAGTTCCATGAAGGCTTCCAGCCGGTCCTGGGCGTAAGCGCCTGTATTGTCGCCTTCATTTTTTTCGCCGCAGCTATACCGGACAAGCTGCAGGAACAACAGCTCCAGCTGCAGCCTGATGGCATCTTTAAATCCTTCTTCCTGTGCGGTGTATTCATTATGAATGGCCCCCAGGGTAGCCAGGATCGTTTTAAAGCCGGATGCCGGCGGATAACAGCAGTTCTTGGCCGCCGTCCTGCGAAACCGCTGCCGGGCTGCTTCGTCCTCGGGGCGGTAAAAGCCTGCGCCGAAGGCCATCATATACCCGGTACAACCCGGCTCCATCCTTACCTGGTGCACCTGGCCGGGACGCAGCACGAAAACGGCTCCGTCTGAGACCGGGTAACTGACAAAATCAATTTCATGTTCGCCCCTGCCGCGCTCCACCGCCAGGAGGTAATAGAAATTATGGCGATGCCGGTCTGCCGCCGGGTGTTCGCATTTAAATACTTCTTCCAGTGCCCGGATGGTAAAACGTTCCGGGCTGCCCGGCTGTATGGCGGCTTCGATCTGTCGGACGGGAATGGATTGCATGGGGATGCTAAAGTTCAGAAACCTTTTTGGAATTCTGCTCAATGCGTACTTTCCTGCTTAGACACTCAAAATCACCGGCACAGGGTGCACGAATACGAGGTTCAGGGTCCCGATGGCGAGGACGATGAGGGCAAAGCCCCGGTTGACCGACTTTGTTATCATGATCCTGCCCATGGGGAGCCAAAGATGCCTACTGCCAGCTCCGCCCAGATGAGGAGGAAGCCTAAAAGGATGGCACCGCAGACGAGCAGCCTGCGTGCCGGGCTTTTTACTTTACGCATGACGGCTTCAACGGAGAGCCCGGTGATGAGCAGGAGGATGCCCATGATGATAAAATCGCTGAGGCTCCAGTCTACGCCTTCGGCGCCGGCCATCATGGCTATGGCGGGGATGGTCAGGAGTCCGGCGATGGTCAGGAGGATGCCGATCAGTCTTTTGTTGCTTTTCATATCAGTTTGTTTTTAGGTGTTAAGAATAGCTTTGTGGTTTCATAATTACCGCCGGAAATCCTGCAGCATCAGGTCTACCTTATCCGGGAGTTCCCCCACGCCCATAGATGCCCAGATGATGAACAGCCCGAGAAAGATCTTTACCGCGAGCGGGATGTTGCGGCCGGTAGCCAGGAAGAACAGCTCTTTGGTGGGCGGGATGAAGACAAAGGACAGGAAGACGATAAAGGCGCCAAAGCCCGGGTCGTTTCCCCAGAACAGGTTTACCATGCCGATGGAGAAGAAAAGGGCGGCAAAAAGCCAGCTGAACAGGTCCGGCAGGAACTGGTCGGTTGCGCTGTCGTCCGGGTGGGCGCCGGGTCTTTTCTGGCTGGTTCCACTTGTCTTAAACATATGCTACGAGTTTTATTTTCGGAAAATACTGAAAGTTTCCAATAACAAATATAAATAGAATGCCAGAAAGAGGAAGGGAAATGTGAAGAAAAAAAGGGGGATTTTTATGAAATGGCTCAATGGCGTAATGGCGCAATGGCTCAATGACGATGTGCTGATATGCTAATATGCTGATTTGCTGATGAAGACAAATGCTCAATGGCGCAATGTCTCAATGGGAATGTGCTGATCCCGACTAAAGCCGGGACAGGTCGTGCTGATGAAGATAAATGGCTCAACGGGTAGGGAACGTAATGTTCTAAAGGCGTCAGGGTATATTATTGATGATTGCCCGTTTCCTGTTCGCAGCTATATAGACTTGTCGGTCTGAGCTGCGTCGAAGACCTGCTGCGCCTTTGTTGCCCCGGCAGGTAAGACCAGCTACAATGACAAAGAAGACTCTGTCGGTGATAAAACCAAAAAAGGCATTACCATAGTAATGCCTTTTTCTTATCGATTGTCGTATTTGGTTTTCGGTTCGCTACACTTAAATTCTTCCTTTTGCCATCCGTTATTCCGACCGATCCATTGTCCAATCGTACGTGTATATTGTTTAAAGAACCGTGCCAGGTCCGGTAGGCAGTAAGCAGTTGGCAGTAAGCAGAGTCCGGAGCGAGTGTTATGGAGTTTTAGAAAGCAGAGAGGCAGAAGGCAGAAAAGCAAGCGGGCGGTCAGCAGTTGGCAGTAGGCAGAGATTTAGAAGGCGGCAAGGCAGAAAGGCAGAATGCAGAAACCCGACTCGGAAAATCGCGGAGAAACGCTTCCACAAAAACACTGCCTTGGCTGGTCTTCGGAATCATATGCTGTTTGCGGCGGCCTGATGCTGGATCGCTTTGCCGCTGTGTAACAGGTTTGGTACGGTAACGGTGAAAACGGAACCGATACCGGGTTGCGACCGGAGCGCGATGCTTCCTCCCAGCTTCTCCACCGAGCTTTTCACGATATACAGTCCAAGGCCGGAGCCCTTGGAAATATTCGTACCCCGGAAGAACATGTCGAATATCTTAGCCTGGTATTCCTCCGAGATTCCGATTCCGTTATCGCCTACTTCTATCGTACAGGAGGATGTATCCGTAAGCACAGAAATCCCGATCGTCGCCTGGTCCTTGCCCGTATCTATGTAGTTGTACGCGTTGCTGATCAGGTTATTGAGGATGATGAAGAGCCGGGTATAGTCGCTATACAATGGTACATCCTGGTTAACAACTACGGTCAGCCGGACTTTGGTGCTGTGCAGGAACTGCAGGTGAGCCGTGATCTCTTTCACTATCGCGCTTACATCAACCAGCGATGGGTTTATGTCTGTCCTGGCGTTTCTCGAATAGTCCAGAATATCCATGATGAACTTGTCCAGTTTCGTTACGCAATCCTGCAGCATCCCGATCTTCGCCTTGGTGCCCTCGTCCGGTACATCCTCTTCGATGATGTTGATCAGCCCCAGCATGGAGGTGAGCGGAGATCGCAGGTCATGAGATACACTGTAGACAAACTTATCCAGTTCGGAGTTTATTTTCTGAAGCTCCATGTTCTGCATATGAAGCATCGCTTCGTGCTGTTTTTCCTCGGTTACGTCCTGGGCGGTTCCCTTCATCGCGATCAGTGTTCCGTCGCGATCCACTTCAGCCTCGCCGAACCCCCTGATGATCCTTTCCGACCCGTCCTTCCGGATGATGCGGTAGCAGAAATCAAAAGGTTCCTTTGTCCGGAGCGCATTCTCAACGATGCTGGTGGTCCGTTCCTTATCCTCCGGGTGTACCAGTGCAATGAATTTCTCAATATTGATCAGCTCCTCTCCCGGGCTCAGGCCATACAGCCGGTATAATTCGTCCGACCACAATACATTATTGGTTGAAAGGTCCCAATGCCAGCTTCCAAGACGGGCTATCTGCTGAGATTTTCTCAGCATCTTTTCACTTTCTTCCAGTGTTCTGTACGATTCTTTCAGCTCCGTAATATCCCTCAGGATGATGAGGGCACCCTCTATGTTGTTATTGTTCAGTATCGGCCTTGCGGAGATCAGAACCTGGATCGTCCCGGCAGGTGAAGAAAGGGAACATTCGGATGCAAGGCAGTCTTCGCCAGACATGGTCCGTTCCCAGATACGCTGAAATTTCTGGCGGTCCCTGGCATGGGGGAACTGCAGTATTTCTTCGAAGCCTTTGTGCTTTGCAATGGCCTGCTTGCTGGCCGCCAGCAGGCGCATCCCTGCTTCATTGATGAAATTGATCCTTTTGTCAATAGAGATGTTGAGCACAGGTACCGGTAAGGATTCCATCAGCCGCTCATTGCTCATCAGCTCCGAAACGGAAAACAGCCTGTATTTTTTCAGGGCGATGACGGTGCTGATGGAAAAAAAGGTCATGAACGTGGAGGTGACCGGGATGGACGGCCGGTGCAGGAAAATCGGGAAGGTTACCTGTGTGATAAGTCCGGCAGCGGTAGGGATGGCAATTCCCAATGCGATCAGGAAAGACTGGTAATGCAGCAACGGCCGCTTGCGTACTTTATGCGCGTAAACAAACAGGAGTACGGTGGCTGAAATCACAAGCACCGAGATCCAATACACGATGACCTTGTCCAGCAGGTATACATCATGATTATCCACCCAGCCCCAGAAGGGATCATGTACCATCCTGTGGGGAAAAACACTGGAATTGAAGATCCCCATGAACAGGAAGGCAGGTACGTAAACAATGAATCCCCAGACACGCAGGTGGTCTTCGCGGGCGGTCTGCGTATATAACAGCGCGAAATGCAGGCACAGCGGACCGATAAAGATCCAGGAGGCACTGAAAATGCAGTTCCATTTATCGGCCATGGTCTCTGAAGTGGCCACCCGGGCAATTGCATCATTGAGCTGCCATAAGAACATGCAGAACGTAAGCAGGCAGAAAACATTGATCACCCTGTTCCTGGGCAGCCGGAAAAGAATGTAGAAGAACAACCCGAGGTTGATCAGGCTGGGTATGAGCGCAAACAATACGCCGGTTATATCAACTACCTCGAAGGAAAACATCGGACTCATCATAACAAAACACGCAAATACGGATCCGGTCAGGCTGCCTTTACCGGAGCACTTAAAGTTAATCATTTGCCTGTTAATGCTTTAGACTGCGTGTAATTAAACAGGTGCAGACGTCCGGCTTTTCTGCCGAATGGCAGAGGCTGCTGCCTGTCTGCCTGGCGACATACGCGCCGGTAAAGGTCTGGGGGGCGCAGCAAAGGGGACAATCCCTTCGTGCCGTCTCAGCCTGTCTGACCCTCCGGCCGGTACAGTGCCAGGTAGTGCTGCAGCTCGATGCGGTTCTGGACATGGAGCTTGCGCAGAATGCTTTGCACTCTTTTATTCACCGTCTCAACCGACAGATACAGCTTCCGCCCCACAGTCTCGCAGGAGATGCCGGGAAAATCCCGCAGAATCCGCAGTACCTGTTTTTCCTTTTCATCAACTGCCCGCATCAGTCCGGAAATCCGGATGACTTCTTTGTCCAGCAGCATCGTCAGGTTGCTGAGAGCGCTGCGCACATACTTGTTGGCGACCAGTCCTCTTCTCTTTATATCATAGATGGCCTCATCGAGCTCGGTCGCTATCTCCTGCACGGTGAGGTAGCCGGCCGCCCCGGAGATAAGATAGGGCGCGTATTGCAGCAGTGCATCGCCGGTTCCGATCACGAGGATGGGTGTGTCGGGAAAGCTTAAGCGCAGCGTCCGGAACTGTTGCAGCATCTGCTCGGAGGGAAGCAGCAGGAACAGGTGGGGCTGTGCCTCGCAGACGACCGTTTCCAGCTCCTGCGGCGATCTGGAAAAAAGGCTGCTCACCTTATAAGCGGAGCGGTCCAGCACAAAATGGCAGAGACTGAGGGTAGTGTAGTCGGACTGTTCCCCGACGAGCACGATGTTCTCGATGGCAGACATGGTATTGGATTGAAGCGTAGAGCTCTTGCCGATAAACAACTGTTTAAACTGGTTAAATAACAGAACCGGCAGGTATCCTGAACAAAACGCTTCAATTTCGTGGGGCACGCGGATGTGCTTCCGGAGGGGTAAAATCCTGCAGTGGATTTGTAGACCAGTGCTGCAGGTTGATGAAGCTAAGAAACATCATTATTACTTAAGCAAAAGTTAAATACACCCCGGCCCGCTGCCGGCGCGGTTTCCAGCCGGTCATACCAGAAATGGTATGCTGTTTATACCAGAAGTGGTATTCGAAATATACCAGAACTGGTATGCGAAATATACCAGTTCTGGTATTGCTGCCGGCTCTTTGCCGCCGGAGCTTTGCTGTATCAAACCGAAACGATGGTACAGACTCCGGAACATTCAGACTATAATGGCAAAGGGCAGAAGGCTGCATTATATGCAAGGTTCACTGACACCAAGGCGCTTCTTTTCTCTGGCTCAGATGCAGGCGCTGCTCTATTAACTTCCTGGACAACACGGCAAGGCTGTTCGGGATGGTTTCTTAAACTTCTCTCTTCAAAGATCAGCCTTTTGATGCCACTCAACGAAGTTATCTGTTCAATCAAAGATGTTATGAGCGCATTGATCAGGATTTTGAGTACAACGATAGACACTGTGCGTGCATTCAAAGCCGGTATGGGTTCACTCATATACTTTATGACTGCACTGATAAAGACTATCAGCGCAGTCAAAGCCAGTGTATGTGCACACAAAAACATTATGAGTGCACATAAGGTCATTATGAATGCAGTTAAAGACGCTATGAGTGCATTCAAAGAGTATATCAGTTCACTCAAAGACTTTATTTATTCACTTAAAACCTTTACCTGGTCACTCAAAGAAGCTATCAGTGATCACAAAGGCATTATCAATGCACCAAAAACGGGCATTACAGCACCGCTTCTGAGGCTTCCCACGCTCCGGTGCAGGAGTCCTACCCTGGAGGTGCCGGTATAGACCGGGCAACGCTAAAAACAAAAATTGCTGATTTCTTATTCTTTTAAAACTAAAAAACAACTAACAATGAGTACAGTAGCATTAAGACTGACAAGACTGTCAGTTTCCGAAACAATCATTCTTGGCAAAAAGATCGTAGCTGCCATGACCGCCCACGTCGGCCGGTTCGAGGAACCGCCGGTGGCACTGGCTGCAGTGACCGCCGATCTGAACGACCTGGATAAACTGCAGCAGGAGCGTATGGGCGGCGGCTCCAAAGCCAATACCGTGCTGCGCAACCAGAAGCTGGCGGACGTACGCGGTGAGCTTTCCCTGCTTGCCAGCTATGTGCAGACGGTAAGCCGCGGCGATGAGTCCATCATCAATGAAGCGGGCATGAGTGTCCGTTCCACCGGTCCGAGAAAGTATGACACCATCCTTCCTCCCGAGCTGGTGCTGGTAGAGCAGACCGAATATGACGACGGACTGAAGCTTCGCTGGAAACGGGTAAAGAACGCCCGCCAGTACGGCATCGAGTATTGCGCCGGCACAGTCACTCCGGACAAGTGGAAGACGATCGCTTATGCCAACAGCGGCAGCATAGTGGTGCGCGGACTCACTACCGGCGAGCTTGCCTCCTTCCGGATCTTCTCCCTGGGAGCAGCCGGCAAAAGCGAGTACAGCATGGTGGTGAACAGGAAGCTGGCGTAGCCATTCGCTGATCGTCCAGGTATCAAGAAAGCCGGAAGGGAGCCATCCTGACCGGCTTTTTGTTTAGAGAGGCAGAGGGCAGAGTCCAGCGCGAGCGTTTTACAGAGACTTAGAGGGCAGAGTAGCAGGGAGCAGAAGAAAGGTCTGACTGGAATACTGACCCTTCGGATCGGCGCTGTTCCTCCGTAATCTGAACTGCTATTGTCGGTTCGCAGATGACTGACGAGCGTGTTCCGGAGATTTGGAGTGGAAAAAGCAGAAGAACGATTCGACAAAGAAACATTGCCGGACCGTTCGTCCATCGTTCGCGCTGACTTTGGACAATGAGCTTCAGACAGCATCGCAGGTTGATTCGCAGTCTGTACTGGCGGTCTGCTGAGATCGTGCTGGTTGGACGGTCCCAAAAAAAGCTGTCTTCTTGGACAAGACAGCTTTTCATGTATCGAAAGACACGACGATTTGAGACGTGGGTTAACGGTCACGTACAGATTGCGACCTGTTCTTTACATGTCTGCGACGATTTCGCCTATGGTTTTACCAGTATAATATTGAAGATCATTCTCGATATCGCTAAACCATTGCGATTCTATGCTATTAGGAGCTTTCCGTTTATAGAGTTGCAGTAAGAAGCTAGCTTTTTGAGCAAGGTTGGCATCAATTAGAACTTCATTAGTGTGCTGGCTATGGTTTATCAGCAATGGTAGTTTCGTATTTAACTCCTGCAAGAAAGGAACAGTGTATCTAATAATGCTGTCCGTCAAATATGCGGTGACAGTCATGTTGTAGTAGTAATCGATATATTTATGCCCAAGCCTTTCGCGATCCCATAAGAATTGATCCCTGAATTGGTAATGAAGCGGAAGGTTATAGGCTGCATCAATTTCCTCCTGCGAAAAAATACCAAGACTGGAAGCCATTGCCGCCTGTGATGCATCGTTCTCTTCATCTGTAGAATGATCGCAACTCCACCCATGTGTCGTGTTCTCGCACTCATCCTGCGCACCGCTACACGGCGCTGCACACTCCGAATAAGGTTTGCCTGAAGTGTTTGGATATTTCTGCCTCAGCAGGTATTCAATTGAATAGCCAACTGTATTCGACTTACTGACATTCGATACCAGGTACACCTGATCATTCCTGAATGCTATAGCAGTTACCTTTTCGTGGTCGTCCAGGAAATACAATCTGGCAATCCCTAAAATATTATTTGACGAAAGGTTCCTGGTTTCGCCATTTAAAGACGAAACAACCCTGAAGGAGCCGTTCGATTCCCTTAGATAGAAGGCATGTCTCAGCTTATTATTTTTCCTGTAGTAGTAGCTGTAGCCAAGCAGGTCTTTGCCGCTTAATACATTATTGCCGGAAGATGGATCTTGTGCGGTATAGACCACAAGTCCGGCAATATCGATATTTCTTAAAAGAGGGACCTCGAGCGATGCTACTATTTTATTGAAATCCCGGGGCGACTTAATTTCTGAATATCCAAAAGTATAGCCTGGCCTGGAGGGTTCATTCCAGAACTTTGTTTCTGTTGTAATTCCACCGACTTTCAAAGAGATTTGTTCACTGGGAGGGAGTTGAGCACATTGTTGACAGGCATCTTTTTCTGTTTTGCAGCTGCTTGCAATGGTCCCCATCAAAACAAAAGAGACCAGATAAAGTGTTTGCTTCATGACAATCTTGTTTTGGTGAACTTCTAAATTAAAAAGCCTTTTTCAAAGTTCAAAAAAATATATATGGCGCCAGACGCTATTCAGAAACCTCAGGCTCAGGTTGGTGCGAGTTTGCCGTCTGGCATGTTTCACGGGGGTGAATCTGAGCCTGCTTAAATACGGTGGTGCTTTGCTATTGGTCTTCAATCATCAGAAAGCGAACCTGTTTCATCGGCTTCTTACCCGGCCGGGAGTAAGTTAACAGGATTAACGGGTACAAGCCCGACAGGCTGCGAAGCCAAGGCTGCAAACTTGCGGCAAATGGGGCCTGATCTATAATGATAGTGGTCGCTTTTTTAATGGAGTAATTCGCAGTCCCTTCAAGCTAAAAAAGCCGGTCATTCCGACCGCTATGTCGGTGAAGAGCACACTGCAGCTGCCGTAGGAAATCCATGGAATGAGGGCAGAGAGGCAGAGAGATGGAAGGCAGACAGGCAGAAGCGCTGACTGGTTCGAAATCGTGCTCGCCGCTGCCAGGACCGATTTCGAGGAAGCAGCCACCAGCTCGCTACGGTTTCCTCGGAACGACAGGTTATTGACACAAATCCGTGTGCGCCGCCGGACCTCCATTGCGGGATGCCTCAGGGAGCAGGTGCAGGACTGATCGCTTTTGGCGTTCGGTTTGGTCACTCCTGCCGGAACGGTGTGCTATAGGCTGGCAAGGATGCCGGCAAGCCGGATCCGTAGCACTTGATTAACAACGTTTGGTCGGGGTTTCGCCCCAACAGTGCTTTGTCATTGGCAGAATACCAGTTTGCAATACAAATAGGATCAATCCTGCACGATTTTTTACCTGAATCTTTGTAAACAGTTTGTCCCGGTGAGCTTCTACAGTTCTGGGGCTTAGATTCAGCCTTTCTGCGATCTCGGCATAGGAAAGATCGCTGCAAAATCCAGTGAGCAGCTCGAGCTCTTTTTCGGAGAAGTGTAGCTGCAGGTTTTCGCCATTGTACAGTACCCGGTAAAGATTTTGCGACATGAAGGCGGAGTGGTAGAAGCCGTGCCGGTGAATGGCTCCCAGTGCCTCAATAATTTCCTCCGGGTTGCTGTCTTTCAGTAAGTAGCCCACAGCGCCGCCCCGGATCATTCGTATGATGCTAAACTCATGGTCGTAGAAAGACATGACCAGTACTTTGATCTGGGGCCAATGCTGTTTCAAAACCTTCAGCGTCTCATACCCATCCATCCTGGGCATGCTGATATCGAGAATGCAGATGGATGGCAGCTCTTCCCTTTGAGACAACTGGGCGATCAGATCTTCCCCGTCCGTTGCTTCTAAATCTATACTAAATACTGTTTGTTCAAGAACAGAACGAATTCCTCTCCGGAATGTAGGATGATCTTCGGCAATGGCGATGGAGACAGTTGTTGCTTTCTTGCTCATAAAAGGACTTCTATACCAATATCGAACATTTTAAGATTCAACACGTCGTGAAAAATACTGAATAAAATGTAGTGTTTCTCACATTGCATATCCGTTTTTGTTCCCTGAATTTCGTCAATGCAATTTATTCAGTAATAACGGATAACGTTTAAAACAGCAGCTACACTCTGTTAACGGTCAAACACTGAGCTTAAAAGCATCTGGAAGGTATCGTCGTGTCATTGCTGTGTACTGCTTCCAGAGGAAAAAGTGAAACAGCTGACATCCTGAACGCCGCAGGAAAGAGCACTGCAAACGGATCATTCAGCATTAAGAGAAAAATGGCAAACTATATATGAGGCCCTCATGCATCATAAGCTTTAAATCGCTGCTGGCAGCCCTGCTGCTGACCATCTCTGGAGCTTTGGCCAATGCCCAGCAGCTATTGCCCGACCTGGGCAGCATTGACGGGGTGGACCTGACCCCGGATAATATCCTCGGTTACGGGATCATCAATGGCGGCAGCCAGCCGGTGGCAGTTACCATCCGGGGTCGCATCCGCTACCGGGAGTCGGACCTGACCATGGGCTACAGGATGGAGGCAACGCTTGCCCCCGGCTTTAACCGGGTGGCTTCCCTTGGCGGAAAGCCCGTCTGGGAGTTTTCAAGGTCCGCCTTAAAAGAGCTGTTCTTCCAGTACCGGCTCCTTCCCCAGGGCACCTATGAGTACTGTGTGGAGGTAGCTAAAAAGGGCGGTGGAGACGGGGGAGACGGCTCTGGCGGCAGCGACTGTTTGTTCCGCCAGTCCAAAGACCTGTTTATGATCTCGCTACTGGAGCCGGACGACGATGCAAAGATCTATGAATACCATCCCCTGCTTTCCTGGGTCTGCAACTACCCGCTGGGCAGCGCGCTGACCTACCGCTTAAGGATAGCCGAGGTAAAGGAAGGACAGAACAACTACAATGCCCTTACGCGCAACAACCCTGTGTACAGCGAGAAGAACCTGGCTGCCACCAGCAGGCTGTACCCGGCGTATGCAAAGGCGCTGAAGCCGTTCCAGCCCTATGCCTGGACGGTGGACGCCTATTACAAAGGCATCCTGCTCGGTGGGGCAGAACCATGGCGGTTTACGATTGTGGAGGATAGTCTTTTGCTGGCGTCGGTTCCGCGATACCAGTCTTACCTGGACCTGGAAAAAGAATCTGGAAAGACCAGTTTTTTTGCACCGGGCATCCTGAAACTGAAATATGAGCTCCGAGATCTGCGGGCCGACAGCCTGAGGCTCCGGCTTTTCGCTGCCGATCCTGAGCCAAAAGAAATTGCGTTGCGAAACAATGTTCTTATCGCACGCCTGGGGGACAACCGCTATGAACTGGATCTGCAGCAGGAACGCGAACTGAAGCACATGCAACTGTACCGTTTGCAGGTTACTAATGGGAAAAACGAAAAATACAATATTGCTTTCCGGTATATCAATCCGGAGTATTTGAACTAGCATATGAAAACCAAAATCTATGCAGCAATGGTGCTGCTCGCTTTGATGAACCTGGGTGTGCTCTACTATCACCACCGGAAGATGAGCCAGACTGTCGTGGTCGACGTGATCCGTGTGTTCAATGAGTTCAATCTAAAAAAAGATCTCGAAAAAAGGGTGGACCACAATATTCTTGGCTACAGGCAAACTTTGGACAGTTTGGGGGGGTTATTGCAATATGCTGCCTCGAGACGTGATGAGCACAGAGTTGCTTATCTAAAAGAGGCGTATATAAGGGCAGAAGAAGAGTTCGGACAAAACACAGACTCTTCTGTAAACAATATCAACGAAGTTGTATGGGCAAGACTGAATCCGCTTATTGACAAGTTTGGTAGGCAGAATAATTATCGCCTCATTATCGGAGCCAACGGAATGGGAAGTGTACTTTATAATGTCGGCGCCATCGATAAAACAACAGACCTGATCCAATTTATAAATAAGGAGTATGAACAAGGTAGCTAGCGTTATCCTTTCAGTCCTTGTTCTGATCTGCCTTTCCTGCACCGAAAAGCGGGAAATGACCCTGGCACAATACCGAAACTATATAGAGGCAAAGGGAGGAGGATTCTGCAAAACCGTTACAGCAGGACCGTTGATCTACACAGTGCAATATCGTCCGCCGCTGTATATCGCAGCTGCGGAGCACAAATGGCAGTTTAATGACAGTACTGAAATGAAGACGAGAACGATGGCGCTTGGGGGCATTGTATGGTTCAATGTGCGGATCGGCACCGTCTCAGGAGCAACAAACCCTTTAAAATCTGACGTGTCGGGAGTAGCGGAATATAATGACCGGCTAAATTATTGGCTTACGCAAGCCGCTAACCATTTCACGCTATACTATGGTGACTTAGAGCTGAAACCGCAGGGGTACGTCTTTGAGAACAGTTATGGTCTGATTTCCGAAGATGTCGTGGTCATTGGTTTCCGCCTTCCGGATACAACACCGGTCCGCCCGCTACGGCTGGAATATGAGGATCAGCTTTACAACACCGGGATTATCAAAGCGGAAATTTCCATGGACGTGCTCCAGGAACTGGATCATATCCAAGTAAAAATATAATCTCTTCATTTTATGATACTGTCTGCACTCAGAAAAAGATTAGGTAAGCCTTTCAGCGTCTGTTTTCTGGTTGTTTTTGGCTGGGAGCTTTGCTATCCGTTAAAAGCGCTGGCACTCACCTCTGGACCGAGCCAGCCGGAAATGCAGGGGTTTGAACCGGTAGGGACTACTGACATGGTAAACCTTTTCTCGGGTGACTTCAACTATAATATCCCTCTGCTCGATGTGGAAGGTTATCCCGTCAACATAGCATACCACGCAGGAATTAATATGGAACAGGAAGCAAGCTGGGTAGGGCTCGGCTGGAACATTAATGTCGGGCAGATCAATCATACAGTACGCGGCATCCCGGATGATTTTGCCGGGGAACAAATCAAAAAGACCCTTGAGATCGAGGAGGAGAAAAGCCGGACAATCGGATTGCTGCTTGGTGTCGAAGTTGCCGGACTGCTGGGTGAAAAAGTACCTAAGGGCGACTCTGTGTCAAAACTACGCGGACAGCTTAATTTCAGCGTCAATAATAGCAACTACAATGGTCTGAGCGCCACCTTTGGCAGCAGTGCCAGCCTATCAATTCCACAGGCCCATATAAGCGGCGATCTCGGAATTTCAAACAGTACGTCAGGGGGCGCTGATTTTAGTTATGGTCTTGCAGTTACCGCAAAATCTAAACTGATGAAAAAGCTGGACATTGGCGGCGCTGCCGGAATTGCAGGCAATATCAATTCGAGAGAGGGGTTGCAGTATACCCAATTTTATGCTTCCGGCAATACCGGCTATCAGCGACGCATGAAAGATATCGATCGCAAACGCTCATCGCGATCAGGAATCAGTAGTACAATAATTCCTATAGGTCTTCAGAACTATGTTCCGATGATTACAACGGCGAGCAAGATCAGCAGCTCGTTTTTTCAATACAAGGTCGGAGGAGAGCTTAATTCACTTTATTTCTTTAGTGGCGGGCAGGTGAGCGAATCTAATGTAAATTATCAAACCGATGGTACGCGACCAGCCTATGGCTATTTTCATCTCGACAAAGCTGGCAAGGCGGACGTTCTTGACTTTTCAAGAGAAAAGGACGGCAATGTAAATAAGCGAACCAGATACCTGCCTCCCTCCAGTATGACGTATGACATTTATAGCGTCAATGGTCAGGGGACCGGCGGTACTTTTCGTCCGTTCCGAAACGACATAAGTACTGTCTACGACCCTCAGACAAGTAGCGAAGGAGCGAATTCCAGTCATATGGCCGAGGGTGGCTATGGAAATCTTGTTGAAGCTGGCTACGACCTGAAAAAAGCAGAGACCCGGTCATGGTCCGGTTCATGGGAGAAGCATTTTAGAAAGGCCACTGGAAAAAAAGACGGGGACCTTTTCGAACCTTTTTATTTTAAACAGGCTGGAGAGCTTACTGAGGCTAACACATCCCTCAAACAGTTTATCGGCAATAACGATACGCTGACCTATATGGCTAGCACCCAGCTGTTAGCCAACACCAGTTTGCCCACCGGTACGAAGCCCAGGGTCACTCGGTCCAACCTGATATACTTTCTGACCGCCCGGGAAGCGTCTAACCCACAGATCAGCCTGGAACCACAGATCAAAAACTACAACTTTAACGGGTTTATAAACACGTCCAGCCAGGCGACTCAAATTCCGAGGTATGGAAATGGAAGCGTTCGTAAGGAGCACCACGCTTCCGAATTCACACAACTACTACCAGACGGGCGCCGTTACATATACGGGCTGCCTGTAATGAACAACTACCAACGCGATTATATCGTGTCTACGGCACCGCAGAGCGTTTCCGGCAATACTCCTGATCTTGTTTCCGTAAATTACTTAAACGGCAAGCCGGAAGCTTATGACGGGGGCACCCTCACGCAGCGGTATTACAGCAGCACCGAAACGCCCGCGCATGCGCATTCTTATTTACTTACCTCCGTACTGTCGCCTGACTATTCGGATCTTACCGGCAATGGTATTACTGACGATGATCTCGGTAGCTTCACCAAATTCAATTACCGCCGATGGGAAGAAGACTATCGCTGGAGAGCTCCATATGAAGCGGGGAAAGCACAGTTTGATCCTGGTGTGAGGTCAAACTGTAATGATGATAAAGCCAGTTTTTCCATGGGATCGCGCGAGGCATGGTATCTGCATTCCATCGAATCCAGAAATTATGTGGCGGAATTTTTTACTTCTGAGAGACTTGACGGGCAAGGTTCTAACGATGCAGCAATTTTCGGAAGCGCTGATGGAGGAAAATCCTATAAGCTTGACAGCATTGTCCTGTTCCATAAAGCTGACAGATTCAGTAATGGGGCGAATGCAAGATCAATAAAGACAATCGTTTTCAGCTATGGTTACTCACTTTGTAAAGGAGTGCCTAATAGTACGTCCAATACCGGGAAACTAACATTGAAGGCAATTTATATTCGACATGGGCAATCAGACCTAGGTTACCTCAGTCCCTACCAGTTTACTTACGGCTCCGGGATATCTAATCCGAATTATGATATGAGGTCACGCGATTGTTGGGGAGGCTACAAACCATATGATGCCAATAGTAACGGTACTAAGGGCCTTCTGTTACAGCTTAACAATGACGAGTATCCCTATGTGAACCAGAATGATCCTGATCTTGACGCATTTAGTGCTGCCTGGTGTCTCAAAGAGATTCTTCTTCCATCAGGCGGTAAGATCAAGGTTACTTATGAGTCGGACGATTATGCCTATGTGCAGGACAAGCAAGCTATGGAAATGTTTCGCGTGGAAGGGGCAGGTGGATCTCCTGCGTTCAGTACAAATAACTCTTTGTACGGCTCTGCGTCAGACCCATATCTGTATTTGTATTTTAAAAGAAAGCCGGCAAAGGAGAACGGAGGTTCGATCGCCCAGGTTTATCTCGGGAACAAGAGCCTGATCCAATTCAACTTTGACGTTACGTTGAGTCCCGGGAGCCTTTCTTCCTGTGGGGGTGCTGCTTTAACCGATCGGATAAAAGGGTATGCCGAAGTTGAAGCTTCCGGTATTTGTGATAACACGGACTACGCTTACGTGAAACTCAAGGGCAAAACACCGAATACAATGGTATCACTATCCGGACTGGACATACCTGGAGCCAATCTGAACCCCATAACGCTATCCGCCATTAATTTTGCCCGCTATTATAATAATGCCGCGCTAGACCCGGCGGGGCAGATCATGCCCGGCGACGCAACCGGGTTAATGCGCCAGGTAATTGCTTCTTTCAGAAACTATCTCAACTTTTTCCAGAACCCGCTTAAAACATACGTGAAGCAAAACAAGGCTAAGCATTTCACAGTCGGGAAATCATATATCAGGCTGATGAGCCCGGGTCTGGCCAAGAAAGGAGGTGGACACAGGGTGAAGAAACTGGAGTTTACCGACGGGTGGCAGGGGAGTAGTCAGGAAAGGAGTTATGGTATGGAATACGATTATACTACTGAGGACAAGTTAACCGGCCAGCGGATATCCAGCGGTGTTGCGAGCTATGAACCCCTTTATGGCGGTGATGAAAATCCTTGCAGAACGCTGTTGCATTTGAACAGCATGGGTAACGATTCCAGATGGCCTTCGGTAGATCCAATTGGAATTGTTCAGGAAGCGCCGATTGGAGAAAGTCTGTATCCACCCGCTTACGTCGGGTATTCTAAGGTGACCGTAACAAGCATTCACCACGACGAGGCAGCTTCGGCAAGGTCTGTAAATGTTACGGAGTTTTACACGGCCAAGGATTTCCCCGTTCGAAAATCCAATACAGACCTGGAGCAAGTTGAAAACAGGAGCCCGAAAGCCTATGATTTTTTTCATAAGAAGGATATCTACCGGGTTGCCCAGGGCTATACCATTTATCTCAATGATATGCACGGGAAGCTAAAAAGGCAAAGCAGTTTTATCCGTCTTGATAATGGTGTGCTCGATCCGGTTTCATACACCAGCTATGAGTATTTTGAAGAGAATGGTCTAAACCGGCTTGATAATAATCATATACCCTGTCTGGATTTCGCGCCCGGTCAGAATGTGCCGCAGCGTATGGAAAAAACGCTGGGGGAAGAACTTGACGTAACTTTCGACAGCCGTGAGAGCAAGCAGGTCACTGATATGCTGAACCTGGGCTTTAGCATGAACCTGTTTATGGCCGGCGTTGCACCTATCAGTCTCGCACTGGTGTTGCCGATCCCTAAAAAAGAAACAACGACTTTCAGTTCGCTGGTGTCCACAAAAGTAGTACAGCAGTATGGCATCCTGAAAGCTGTGGAAACCTTCGACCGGGGCGCGAAGATTCGGGCTGAAAATGAGCTTTATGATCCTAATACCGGTCAGGTGCTAGTCACAAAGATTAACTCAGAATTCAATGATTTTGAGTACAAGATCAATTATCCGGCCTATTGGGCGTACAAAGGGATGGGTCTGGCCAGTGATAACATACATTATACGGAAGAAGTCGGGACGATTGCGATAGAAGATCATATTGCATACATTAAGACAAACCATCCTGAGCGCTTTAATGTAGGAGACGAACTTGAAGTCACATCGAAACTCTGCAACAATGGATCGCCCGGAGCAGAGTTGAAGCATAAGCTGTGGATTACCGGAAAGGAGACCAGTCTTCCTAAACGTGCACCGGAGTGCGGCGATTGCGTGGGGCCCGCAAGTCCTATCATGTACAAGGTTGCAAACAACAGGTGCTTTACATGGGAAGAGCTGAAAGATACCGTTTTTGCCATAACAAACAATCCCGCAATTTCGACGAACCTCCAGGTTCCCTACGAATTTGTTGAGCTAATGCCGGTGCCTGGAGCAGTATTCATGGACACAATATTTTCTGACCAGAACTGTCCCGGCATGTGCCCAGGGTTCTTTCATTATCATGGTGTAGGTAACGGGATTAAGGATTATGACTATTTCGCTGCACTGGATCCGAGTTATAGTAATAGCCAGAATACCATACCATATCAGACTTCTCATCACGTTGATATATATGTAGCGATTACCTGGAGCCAACTGGTGAGATGTGCAGATAATCTGACGGGTTCCCAGATAAGCAATCCCGGAAGCATTAACACCTGGGGTCCATGGAATACCTTGCTCGCCGATACTCCGCTGGTAGCGTTGCATATCCGGATTCCAACTACAAGCAATGCAAATCCTTTCGCGTCATTGCCTGCGTTCCAGAGCTGGTATGAAAGCGACGCATATTTTGACTGCAATACAAACAATGCAAATAGTAACAACAACTCTCTGATACATGCATCATCAATGAATAAGGCATTTTATTCAACGGCAGTATCGCAGCGCGCACCTGGGTCTGATCCCTACCTCGTTGCAAAATTCATACAGAAGAATGCAAATTCTTTGAACAATAACCAGCCTGTAGCAGCGAATTCTGTGCTCCATTTTTCTACGGTCAAAGTAATCCGGTCCGGCAAGCGAAACCAACTTTCCGAGTTCGTACAGCAGGAAACTGCCCTTACACACCCATGCCCCTCGAACGGGTCTCCCTTGCAAACAACAATGCCAAAGGTGCTTGCTGCTACAGCAAAAACGTTTACCGGTGAGGCGCTGGTGCCCGAAGGTTTGGCAGATCCTGCCGCTACCGATTACTATAACCCTTACGTAATTGGTCAGAAAGGGAACTACCGGGTAAAAACAAGCTATGCACCTTTTGCCAAGCGGTCTTATGGGGCTCTGGGGGACAAGGACAAGGGTACTTTTAGTCTTAGCTCATTCTGGAATTTTATCCCGGTGTCTGCCAGTAACGAGGTAAACAGGATGATACCGGCGCCTCAAGGCGGGGGCTGGTTTCTTCAGGAAGAAGTTACAGGATACAGCGTCTATGGCAATGATCTTGAAGTGATCAATGCTGCGGGCATAACCAGCACCGTGCTTACCGGATATGATAGCAGGTTGCCTGTTGCGACGGTGACGGCCAGTGGCTGGAATGATGCTATGTTTGAAAGTTTCGAAGATTTTCGGTATGAGTTGGCTAACAGTTTGCTAAGAATTCATCAGAACAACCTCCGCCGGTCTATAATCAATCAGTTTTCGCCGTTCGGAACGGGCAATGGCGATATTACCGGTACTGATATGGATATAAAGCAAGCGGCAGCCCACACCGGGCAATTTTCGCTCCTCGTGAAAAATGCAACAAACATCACCATACCAGTAGCTACAGCGGCAAGCCTGGCCAGTTTGAAGCCATTTTACTTCCGCCCGGGTAAAAAATACGTAGTCAGCTGTTGGCAGCAGGTTGGTGCGAACGCACCTGCCCTCGGTGCTCTTGCTGTCAATGGTATTAGCGGAAAAGTGCGCCGAAAATCGCCGGTGATTGAAGGGTGGGCGCTGTATGAAACAGAAGTGCAGATACCGGTTGGGCCAACAACGGTCACAGTCAGTCTGGACGGCGGTAATGTTCGGCTTGACGATATTCGTATCTACCCATCCGGCGCGAATATGAAATCTTATGTCTACGATGACCGCCATAGACGTCTCGTTGCCGTGCTGGACGAAAATAATATGGCTTCCTTGTTTAGTTACAATCCTGAAGGCAAACTAATTCGAGCCGGAAAGGAAACTGAAAAAGGAATAATCACACTTAAGGAATCCAGAGACGCCCTTAACAAAACCATCAGCGATACCACCGTTTATGGGATCGATCCTTCCACTTATTAATGCATTATCATGAAGAACGCGGTTTCGAGTATACTGGTCTTAGTATTGATCCAGTTTTCTCCAAAGGTTGCCTCCGGAACGGGTGTCATTGAAGAACTGCAACGGTTACGACGGATCATGACTGATTGCTCGATGGAGTACCGTATGGAGTGCAACGTGGCTGGGCAGCACAGGTACGAAATTCGTGGCCGGATGGCGGTGCAGGGCAATAAATACTATGACTCCAGCAATGCACGGTTCGCCGTATTTAATGATCGCTGGCAAATTTTGGCCGATCATTACAACAATACGCTGACGGCCAGCTTTGTCCCGAACATACGTAAACAATTGCGAGGTATCGGTGATCCTACGGTCAGTGCTGTGCTGCTTTCTGATGAACTTTTCCTTAGAAACGCGAAACTGCAGCAAACCCGGCGATTAGGTGACACCCTTTGGTATCGCCTTAAGGTCGATGGGCAGAGTCTGGTGCAATATGTCGACTTCTGCATGCTGCGCGGTTTCCGCATCCTGAGCTATACTGCCATGATTGATTATCCATTGGGTGGTACAGATGATAATGGAAATGAACAGATGCTTTCCATAAAGTTTATGGCTAGAAGTCTCAGTTTTCCTGCTGCAGCTTCCTTGTTCAGGTCGGATCGGATTATTAGTGAGGCAGGCAGGAAGGTTGTACTGCGCAGATACGGACATTACAAAAACAATCTGACAGGTTATCAAACTGCACTACCATGAATTTCTCTACATATCGCTTACTGCCGGCTTTTTTTCTGATCATGCTTTACTGCTGCGCCCCTGTTTCAGCCCAGCATTTCGAATTCCCGTTCTCCGATGACAGTGAGCCACTACCTGCGGCTGCACTGACCTACCCTCAATCTTCTCCGCAGAACAAAATGCGGGTTGTCTCAAGTCTCTGGACATTGCTGGACGCCGGGAACCCGTTCAACAGCATAGGTAAACTGAAAGTTAAAGAGCTCCGTTCTTATGTGAAATTTTCGGTGGATCATAGTAACCCGCTCATATATCCACGCTATACTTATAGAGTTCATTATACAGGCAAGGGTTATAAAGTGCCGGGTGATTCAACAGGAAACTACGATATCATCCAGGACACACTGACTATCAGCTATCACCCCGATTCAGTGTATGCCTATCAGGATATCCATATGCGGAGTTATTATGGTTATTACCGTCTTGATGTAGAGATACAAGATATTTACGATATTACCTGCCTGACAGATTCAATACCCTGTACCTCCCTGCCTCCGGGTTTCATTGCCGCAAACAACATGACCGCTATGATCCGCAATTTCCGTATTGATGCAGGTATAGAATTCCAGAAAGTTGACAAAAAAATAAAGGATGGTGCTGTATGGAAGGAAGCCCTGGACCCCTCGGTACAGATTTATATAGATAAGCTGCAGCCTGTAGCAGGGGATAATCATTTAACCGTTTACTGGAACATTTCCGCAGCTCCTCTCGTCCCCTTGCCGCCATCCACACTTTATGAATTGGAGTGGCTATATGTAGATGACTATAAAGTCATTTTTGACGGCGCCAATCCGGTGTATTCATCGCTCTCGAAGGTGGAGACAAAGCCTGGCAATCAATGTTTTTATGATTTCAGTTCTGCGACCAGGATCATCACTGATAAGACATCCTACAAGATTCCGCTGGTTTTTAATAGAGGTTATCTTATTTACCGGGTGCGTATGATCCGGCCGGATTATGACGAGTTTGAATCGCCCGTCGTAGGTCAGTGGAGCCTGAATACGGGGTCGGGGCTTGTCAGTGATCTTGCAGCCAATCATTTTTACCACCTCCCAGGACACCTGGATGATAAGTTCAACTGGAATTATATTGCAAGCTTTGCCGAGGAAGGAAAGAGCAAGAACGTCGTAACGTACTTTGACGGTCTGCTTAAAGACCGGCAGACCGTCACAGGATTCGGTAGCCAGCCTGATCAACAGCTTGTGATGCAGAAGTTCTATGATCATGAGGGTAATGTCGCCTTGCAGACCCTGCCCCTGCCGCTGGCCCAGTCCGCGCTCCAATTTAAGCAAGGTTTCGCACTGAAAACGGGCGGCGCCGAGTACCAGCCGTCAGACTATGATAGTCTTACTCCCGCTTTGTTGCCACCTATGGATCCTTCCTGCCCCGCGGCGTCATATTACAGCCCCGTTAACCCATTTTATAACGGAGGGCAGAACACAGCCTGGTCTTTTCTACGGGCGCTGCCGCGTGATTCAGGCTATTCCCTGGTGCATACCAGGTTTTCGGCTGATGAGAAAAGGATATCTGCACAGGGAGGTGCAGGCAGGGCATTTCAGCTTGGCAATGGACACGAAACGAAATATTACTATCTGATTCCCGACCAGTATGAATTGAACAGATTCCTGGGCGCAAACGCAGGTTATCAGTCGTTTTACGAAAAGGCGGTGACCAGTGATCCGAATCGTCAGCTCAGTTTTTCAATAACCAATAATGCCGGCAAGGTGGTTATGACCGGTTTGATGGGGGACCCGGTAAACCCTTCCAGTGCACCTCTTGTATTGCCCGACGAAACACCCCAGACACCCCAGGCGACAGTGTCAACAGATGTGTTGTACGGACTTACCCCCCAATGGGAGGGTGTAACCCGCACCATTGGAAGGAATGTGTTTCTGGAGGGTGGTTCGAATGTCATTTTCCGGCACGGATTATCACTCCCGGCTTTTTCCCCATGCAGCAATTTTCATCTTTCGGTGCCGTTGAGCTACCGGATGGATCTGTACAACGAGTACGGTATTGCCCAGTCTCCGGCGCCGATACCGCTCACGACAAGTCCGATTCTGCCATCTGCGACAAATACTCCTGTGGTTGAAGGACGTACGGTCAACGTTCCGGGTGGCGATGGGCTGAAACTGTTGCGCTATGAGGTTTCTTTCAACAGGAACGACATTGCATCAGCTGTCGAAGCTTTTGTAAATCCACCTTCGCCGCCCCAGGGTGGCGGGCCGGCTAACTGCCTGTTGACTCCTGCGGATTTTTTAAAGGATGCTATTGACGGTATCAATATGGATTGCGATGAACAGTATGATCCGGGGCAGCCAGGTTCTGCCTCAGAGGAGTGTTCGAATTATGAACAGATGCTGTTAGGGGAACTGTATCCAATGGCCAAATATGCCAAGTACAAGGAAGATGAAGCAACGGGTATCATCATCGGGAACCGGGGTGGCATCTTCGCGATCACTTCAATAAATGGGAACAACGTAAATCTCGGGACAGTAAGCGAAAACAATTTCTATGATATGGACTACGTGACGCCCCCTGCCGGCGCAGTTCTTACATATCGTTATCAGCTCTATTTCCTGGAAATATATACAATGGCGAACGCTCTTGGTGATACTACCCTTGCCAACCTTGCACTTGCCTGTTTTGCGAAACCGGTGAAGCAATTTATAGATGAATTCGATCCTGTGATGGCAACCTTCCTTCTGAAAATGCATCCTGAGTTCTGTGATCTTGAAGATATTTACTGTGACCCAACCGGGTTCGGGAGCATTCTTAAAGAACTGACAAATTACGCGGAGGCAAAACAGCAGAATCTTCATACGCTCGACCTCATCGCTGCCGCAGACCCTTTTCATGACCCGGTAACATTGCCACGGGATACCCGGAAGATGCGGGTGCACCGTACAGCTCCCTTGCCGGATGTTGATGCGCGAATTGATGATCTGGCATATTTTCTGGTGTTTTGTAAAGATCAGCCGGACTGTAATATTAATCTGGTAAATTTTTCGGTAAATGCCAATGTGGCGGTTGAAATGGATCAGCTATCTGATGCTTATCTCCAGGATGAGTATTTTACCCAGCTCCGGGATATGTACCTGGCAAACCGGGAGGATAAAATCGCCCGGTACATAATTGATCCGAATAGCTGCTCTGCTGCCGCACTCAGCAACCGGTTACCGTTTGCGATAGATAAAGTCCTGACGCGGGCGTATGACAACGCAGGCAATGACATCCCATCCTCAGATATCGTCAGTAATCAGAATCAGATCCAGGATATCCTGTCCGGAAATACAGCTGCCGGGCAAAATCTTGCCAATAGTAACGGTCCGGGCATGCCGGATTACACCGCGTATGCGAAGGAAATTTGTTCCAGACTCAGCAACTGCCTGAGTGGCAGTAGCACATTGGCAGGTCTGGAATTGAATCTCGCAGATTTTATGCTGGATCATAAAGATGTTCCCAGTATCTGGCTTGGCGCCTTGGCTCCTGATTCGTTAAAGATGATATTGCTTCAAAAGGGTTATTCGCTGGATGACCTCTGCAATCCGTTTCTGGTTGACTACCTGGAGGATCCACGATACCGGCGGCGTCCCTGTATGTCTGATGCGTTCTATAACTGCGGGGGTGGAAGCATGAACGACGTATTTAACCTGAAAATTTCTGAGCTGATGAAAGATGCTGTGAATGACGGTACCGATCATACGGTCACGGGAACAGTCACGTTTTCAGGGAATATCCAGGGCAGCTTTGACGCCATGTTGTTTCAGAAACTCGGCAGCAATGCCAATGTGAAAGTGGTGTACAGCGAAAACCTTTCTGTGTCGCCAACCAGGCGCAGTTTCAATATCTATTTTTACAACGGGGGCTTTAGCTATACCAGCGCCGTAACTATTAACCTGAAGTTGAATGACCTGGGCAACGCATTCAATCTCTCGACCTGGATAATGGGTCTCCCGCAGAATACGCAGGATTCAATCCTGATGTCTTTCCGTTGCGACGCCTTATCGAACCAGGCTCCGTTCGGTACACTTCCAATTCACGGGCAGCTTAGTGCGGCAAATAATTTTGATTGCGATGAAACCTTGAAAAAGGCGGCATATTTTACAGGATATATCAAGGGTCTTGCACAGGTGGTGGAACCAGAAGAAAACACCTGCCTTACCTGCCTGGAGTTAAAAAAGGCGTACGCCGACTACGTTACCGAAGTAATGACCCCCTACAGCATTAAGGGCCAAAAGCATCCTTTTTATGAACAGTCGTTGAAAAGCTATCTGAATACATATTTCCGGAAAGAACATTCCTCAGACCAGTATCTCAAATTTATGCAAGGTTGCAACATGGGTGCTATGTTTGAAATCCCTGCGTATTATGGCTATCTGTATGCCACGACGGGTTCTGGAGGAGTGCCTGCAAGCGTCGCGTCCACCGATCTGATTCACGATTTCTTCATGACCCATGCGGGCGGGAAATATGCAAATTACCCGCATTTCTATTATTATGTACAAAACGGGTCAGGTATCACTACGAGCACACATATGCTGATTGATTTCCGGGGCTTCCCTCCGGCCGAGCTGCGGGCGATCAAAACTGCGCTCCAGACCTATCTGAACACGCATACAAGTGGATCAATACCGATGCCACTGCTTTATTACAATACATTGCAGAAAGAACTGTCTGGCCAGGCAGCGAATTTTGCCGACTTATTTGTGAGGTATACCCCTGGTCTGCCGGATTTTAATCCCTATCCTTCCGGTGGAATTGCGCCCTCATCCGCAAACTGGATGCCATATCTCTGCGGGATAAACAGCTGCTCCAACGGAGGCAGCTTGGATGACAAGATTGACCTTGTCTATGATCCAAACGAGAAGATCAAGGTAAAGGACAATAATTCGGTTTCTGAATTCCGGAGATTTCATTTTAACCTTGCGAACGCTATTCCTATAGGCGGACTTGGTGGGCCCACATTTGTCGAGTTGAGTAGCTTTACGCATCAATTTAATTCTACAGTCCTGCCGGATCCCTCCCGAGGGTTTGTAGCCTTCACCCAATATGGAAGCACACATAATGAAGTGAATGGGTCCGCTGCAAAAACGGACTATCTGGACCATGTGTACAATCAGGAACTCAATTCGCCATACACAGCCTCCTGTAAGACCTGGACAGGCGATCAGAAACGCGCACTGATGCATTTGCTGACTCCCGCGTCGTTGAAGCAGCATATCCATCCACCGCAGTTCACGACCAACTACAATGCGGACTATAACTACCTATCCTATTTCAATCCCGACAAAGGCGTCCCGGCCGGGGATCTATTCCTGCAACCCGCATCGGCGGCCAGCAACACGTCTGTAATCACTAGTGTGCTCAATGCGGTGTCAGGAGCAGCGAATACAAATTTTCCGATAACGGCGACCTCGGCTACTTTGAACAATGGTATAGAAACGATCACCACAAAATGCCTTGCCCGGAATACGATCTGGTACCATATCCGTCATACCGCCACAGGGCAGCAACGAAATATTTATCTGCGTTTCCCGATGCATCTGCCTACGTCCAGCCTGCCTCAGTATGCGCTCAGTAGTCTTCAAATTGCGCCAGCCAGTAAAAAAGTACGCAGATTCCGGGCTATGGTACAGCTTGGCACAAGAACGATACCAATATACGGGAAGACAGATTTCGATCTGACCAGCGGCGATATCAAGGTGTTTGAAGATGTGATGCTCTGTGAAAACGGGGCAGAAACCGATACGATCGCTACTTGTTATGAGCAACAGATGGCAGGAGCGCAGTACAATGCGGAACTGGCTTATCAGGAATATCTGGACAGGACGAGAGCGGAGATTACCGGAAGGTTCATTGAACATATCCGACAGCAAATTCGGGATACACTAGAAATGACCTACCAGAAATCACAATACCAGTTCACGCTGTATCGTTACGACAGGGCGGGCAACCTGATTGGTACCGTGCCACCAACCGGCGCCGTAGCCCTGCCCGATGCGCTGCAGGCAAGCGTCAATTTTAACAGGGATCAGAGTCAGTCTGTAAATGCTTCAATGCTGCCTGCGCATGAAAAGAAGACAGAATATTCCTATAACTCGGGCAATACAGTTTATAGCCAACGGACCCCCGACGGCGGCACCACAAATTTTTATTACGACCAGGCTGGGCGGCTGGTTTTCTCGCAGGATGCGAAGCAGGCTGCTGCCAACAGAATAAGTTATACCCTTTATGACGATCAGAGCCGGATCATCGAAACCGGACGTCTCATCAAATCAACCGCCTTTTTTAACACCTATGTGCTCGACCTGTGGAACATGCAGTTTACGAAAACGCATGCACAGATCCGGGATGCCGTGAAGGGACTTCTGCGCGAAGACGTCGTTCACCATTTTTATGATACGGAGCTGTACTCATTGGCAGGGGTAAGCGGCATGTCTCCGCAGACGTTTCTGCGCGGCAGGATCGCCGCCTCTGCGCACTACACTTCACTGAGTCCGGGTGCCGCTGCCTTGCCACATGTCTATGATATTGCCGTGCATTACAGCTATGACCTTAGCGGCAACGTGCAGACGTTAACCTATGATGTGCCTTCGCTGGAGGAAGTAAGACAACGACACAAGCGCGTAGATTACGATTATGATCTCTACAGTGGCAAGGTGCGGCTGGTAAGCTTCAATCGAAGCTTTGCCGACCAGTTTTACCAGCGTTACTCTTACGACGACGATAACCGGATTATCAGGGTGGAAACCAGCAAGGACGGACTGCTCTGGGATGCGGACGCAGATTATACCTATTTCCCGCACGGACCGCTGGCCCGGATGAAGCTGGGTGCACTCAATGTACAGGGTGTGGATTATGCGTATACACTCCAGGGCTGGCTTAAAAGCATCAACGGAGACACGCCTCATCCTGATTATGATCTGGGTAATGATGGCGACCCCGGTACGAACAGTACGGTACAGAAAGACCTGCACCGCGGTACCCTGTACTACCATGCCGGTGACTATACACCAATTGACACAGGCAGCTTTGCTGCAACACCGGGCAACCTCTGGCAAGTGCCCGGCCCGGCACCCGCATATTCCTTATATAATGGCAATATCACTGCGGCACTGACCATTCCCGGTTATTTTCCCGCCCTGCATACCAGCTATACCTATGACCAGCTAAACAGGATCAAGACGGCAATTTATAAGCTGCCGCATTACGATCTGAATCCCGCACCGGGACAGCCGGCAGTCACGACACTGCATGGATTCTCACAGTCCCCTTTTTCAGGCACCACGCTGAGCGGTCAGACAGGATACACTGCGGACTCTCTTTACCGGTCTGATTATACCTATGACAAGGATGGCAACCTGAAAAAGCTGAACCGGTTCGGGCTGTTGACAAGCAATCTTTATGATTACGCCGGCGATACAACTTACCGCATGGACGCCCTCAGCTATTTTTATGAGAACGAATCCAACCCGCTGAAGACGAACCGGCTGGTCAATTTTACCGACGCTGCCGACCACGCGGGCGCTACGCAGTTCAGCAATGACATAGCTCACTATACCAATCCAAATCCTGGCGGCAACCCGCGGCTGAGCTATGATCTTACCGGCAATCTTATTGCGGATCAATCGAACAGCCTTGCATCCATACTCTGGAACAACTATGGCAAGGTGCAGCGAATTAATAAGGGGGCCGGCAACAATGCCACCTCCCTTTATTTCAGCTACGATCCTGCCGGCAACCGTTTCAGCAAGGTGTTTCGCGACGATCCGGACCTCGCATTCAAGAACGAATTTTATTACCGGGATGCGACCGGCAATATTCTCGCCGTTTACCGCCAGCAAAAGGAATTTCATTATGGATCCATTTCAAGCATGATCACTGCCCTGCGTCCGGTTTCCGGCTTCGGGCATGATCTGGCATCCTCCTCGGCCGCCAGCGCTGCTTTTGTTACAGGATTACTTTCAGGCGTGTCGTCCGCCTCGCCATCCTTTGCGGCTTCTGTTACCAATAAAAGTCTGGGTTATTACCTCGCAAAAGACGGCGAGCTGATGGATCATATCTTCATGTCAAAGGACAGCCTGGTCACCGATCTGTTTGACCATGACAGCAGCCTGCTGGTTCAGGCGCTGACATCGCCGATGAACGCCAGCTTCCTGGCACCCCTGTTCCTGACGCGCCCGCAGGCAGAGCTGAGCAATGCCGGGGAACTGGAGTTCCGGGAAACGATCGTAGGCATGCTGGCGGCAGAAGGCGATATGGAGACTATGGAATCCCTGGCGGAAGCTGCAGGTATTGACCGCGGCGATGTGTCTACAAGAGCCGGTTTTATTGAAAAGTTCACGGAGTTCAGTGACCATAATCCGGTACCGGTGGTACTGGAAGCGCTGCGTACCGGGCTTTCTGCTGAAGGAAAGGCCTATATGGTGAGCACGATGCTGCGCAATGGCGATTACCTCAACTACGAGTATGATGGTTATAGCTATGGCTCCGTGTTGCAGTATCTGAAGTCGGCTGTGCCCGGACTGGTTGATGAGACAGTATTGCAGGCTTATCTTTCCGGAAGGCAGGATGCTGAAGCGTTGCTGGCAGCCCATACCTCTTTGCCGCAGCGCCTGGCGATTGTCTATACTGACAGCCCCGGTGCTTTTCTGGAGGCTTATAAAGTAACCGCCGGAGCAGATAGTGTTATTGCCGCTGCCCTTGATGGGGCGGGCGTGGGTCCTTCCTGGCTGATATACGCCCTGGAGATCGCCAACCCTTCGAATGCCACTTACGGCACAATGAGCATGAGCCCCTATATTGACAACAACCGGTTCTACCTGGCGGAGCATCATATCTATGGCAGCTCCAGGCTGGGCATAAAAACCTATTTCCCTTCCCAGTACCTTTTTGCCTGGGATGCCTCGCGCACGGCGGCACAGAACCAGCAGTTGTTCGACTCCTCAGCCTTCGCCTACCGCCGTCCCTGGTACAGCAGGGTCTACAACAGCCTGAT
>Ga0196964_10000257_pt1 | contig 39931 bp, 58 predicted proteins | sample S1_10metaG_FD_148615 | JGI IMG/M metagenome (GOLD analysis project Ga0196964, IMG submission 148615) | Soil microbial communities from Anza Borrego desert, Southern California, United States - S1_10 | ecosystem: Environmental > Terrestrial > Soil > Desert | place: USA: California | collected...
GTGAAGATGTCAGAAGCCGCCGTGGCGACAAGCGTAGCGGCCACCAGAGCCCGCTTGTTCGCCATCTTCAGGATGGTGTTGTAGGTATCGGCCAAGTTCTCATTGACCGACCCATCCCTACGGACGGAAAACTTGCGCTCATGGGTGGAGCACAGCCCTTCCCCGGAGCCGATCACCTGCCCGCTCGGAATGTGCGTCAGGATGCACTTGGACTTGACCGTGTAGTGCATCCCCTCGTACCGCTCCTGGGTATCGAAGGCCGGGGAGAGCCGGAAGAGGAGGCAGAGCTTCTCCGCGCCGCTCTTGTAGAGGGACGGCTTCTTGCATCCGGGGATGACTCCGAAGTGCTCATCCTTCTTCATGACCGATCCCATGACATCCTGAATGAGCTTGACCTGGGCGATGACATCGTTAGCTGTCATCGCCGTAGTCAGGAATCCGTTGGTTGCCTTCTGTACTGAAAGTTCCTGATTCATTCCGATCTCCTTTCTACCTGTCCGTCCTCACACATGGGGCAAGGATCGTTATTCACCCATGCGGTTCCCTCACATTGAGGGCAGCGGACGAGTTCCACTTCATCGGGCGGGTCTAGCCTGCGATCCTCGCAAGCCTTGAGCACTTTCATAAGCGCCCATGCAAGGCTGTCGGCGCTGTCCATGGTCTATCTCCTTTCAGAGTTGGGTTTTAAGTTGGGGCCCCTTGCGGGGCCCCCAGGAGAGAGTGGGGCGAGGAGTGGCTCCTCGCCATATTAGGGTCAAGGGAGTGGGGCCGGGGGGAGGGTGCATCCCCCCGGGCCCCGCTATAGGGGAGGAAAGATCAGCTTAGATAGCCGGTGGGGTGGGGATCTTGAGCAGTTCCCGATGCACGTAGTAGTTTGTCACCGCAGAACTACCGTGTCCCATGACGGCCATCAAAGCCCGTTCAGGCATGACTCTCGCTGCATTGGTCCCGAAGTAATGCCGCAATGAGTACCACGTGATATGCGGTACTCCAGCCTTTCGGGATCTCCGCTTGAGATTCTTGGACATCGAATCCGTTCCTGCCGGGGCTTTTTCTTCCCACCAAAGCCATTTGCGCTCCAGCGCCCACCGTTTCCAGCGAGACACGATCTGCATGGCTACGCTGTTGAGCGGTATGCTGCGTTCCTCGTTGTCCTTCAGGGGATTCTCGGGTCTATTTCGCACGTGGAGCATCCTGGCTTGCAGGTCTATATCTCCCGTGTGAAGGTAGATGAGTTCCCCCAGCCTGAGCCCCGTATTCATGGCGAGCCTTACCAAGTCTGAATAGAACAGGTCTTCCTGCTTGGCAAGGTAGAAGAGAAGCTTCAGGATCTCGGAGTCGGAAGGCATCGGCTTTCTTGTCCGAAGCACCTTGAGGGGGCGAATCCATGAGCACGGGTTATCCGCAACCATTTTTCTGCGGATAAGCCATGTGAAGATCGATTTGATTTGCCGAACGTGTCGATTGACGTTGGCTGGACTCGATCCTCTTGCCAGCATGGATTGGATGTAGGTCTCTACGGTTTCTTGCGTAATCTCGCGTAAGGGCATGGGTGTCTTTGGAAGGTGTTCCCCGAACATTCGGATGATCCCTTCCAGGTTACATCGGGTACCCGCCCTGTGGTACAACCGCGAGTGCAAGCGCCGATACAGCACAACCCCCTCCCCCCACGTCGTTACAACGTGGGTACTCGGCATCTAGAACCCTCCTTTCGTACCCGTAAGCACACAGTACTTATCGGGGTTGAGAACCGGAAAGTTTAGTGCCGTATCGGGTTCAGCCGTTCGAGCCGATGCCTTTACTGCTTCCAGCTTGTCACGCTGGAGGTTGCGGGTTCGAGCCCCGTCACCCTCGTTACGAACGAGATGGGAGGTACGTGGTGAAGTGGTTGATGACGGTGGCGCTCGTTGCTCTTGGGGCTTGCAGCTCCCGCCCGTGTTCCGATGGAACCCGAACGAGCGGGTGGCTCTTTTCTCAGTCTACGAGCTATTACGGCTGCTCAAAGCCCTGCTGCGAGCCTGATGACACACGCGGATGCGGATGCACCAAGAGGTGTCCTTGCTGGGAGCAGCATTCGGCTAGAAGTGGGAAGTAACTCTCTTACTCTGCGTTCTCCCGGCCCCCTGGGTTTGCTTGCGAGGCTGGACCTGGGGGGCCGGTTCTGTTTTCCAAAGAACCGGCTACAGCTATCCTAGTCGGGCCGCAAGCCCGGATAGGTCATATCAAAAAAAGCGCCGTGATGTTCCCCGCGAGCACTCGGTATGCTGGTTGTGTGACGGCCAGAATACGGAAGGGCCCGGCGGGGAACATCGAGAAGCTTTACTTTCCTGGCCGTCACGGTATCGAACATATCACACGAAAATAGAATGTCAAGCCTGATTCATCTTTTCGTTGTCAAATTTCTTGAAAGCTTCCAGTAGTTTTCTGATGGTCTTGACCTGCGGGACGCGCTTTCCTGCCTCGTAGGTTTTGATCGTCTCGAAAGACACCCCGGAGAGCCTGGACAGCTCGAGGACCGAGAGCAGTCGATCCTCCCTCATTTGCTTGATAATCTGTCCGCTGGGGAGGGTCATTTGTTCATTCGTCATAGCTCGAGTTCCTCTAGCACGTCAAGCATTGAAGTTCTCATCTAGTCAGATCAAATCTTATATGTCCCATCTACACCAAAGCTCTTGCGATCCATTCAGCATGGCGGATCTCATCTTGTCGCCGCAATCCAGGCAGACAGAATCTCCAGCAACCCTAATCGTCCATCCTGAAGGGAGTCGAAAGACCTGATCTGTCCTAAGAAACGGCCTCTTGCACGTCGGGCAAATGAGGCACTCAATTGGCTTACGTTCGTTGCTCATTTCAGTTCATCCGTGCTTTCTGACATACTCCGCATTCGCTTCCTCTTGCGTCACTTGCGGGTCATAGGTAAGGCACCCGGCACGGGAGCAGAGGTAGCGAGACTCGTAGACCGTTCTCGGCTCAGGCCACGGCGAGAACATCCGCTCCCCGCATTGCGGGCACAGCTTATTGCTTAATTCGTGGGCCATATACTCGCCTCAATGATTCTTCTGGCAGTCCAGCTCTCCACAGTCTGGACATTCATCGCATGTCGGGCAAGTCAGAGCCGTTGAAGCCTTCGGCTTTCCGCAATCGCAATGGAACGCGTCGCGCTCGTCATCAGGGTTCATGCGCCTCTCCTTAGTCTCAATACCTGATCTATGACTTCAGGATCTCAGCCAGCTTATCGGCGGCTCTCCTGTACCCAGCCGCCTCGCCCAAGCTGAACTTGTAGGCTTCCCACGCCTCGCCCCTCAGCATCTTCCCGGCCATGCGGTTTGCCGCGCCCTCTTTGGCTCGTAGGCTACGCAGCAAAGCTTCCAGCTTCTTTCGCATCATGCTTGTTCTACGAAACGTTCCCAAACCCCATTCTCCGCTCCTCTTCGTTGGTGAGCCTTTGACGAACTAGAGCAACGGCTTCCGCTTTGGCGATGAGCGGGTCCAAGTCAAGCGAGACCTGATCCACTTCTGCGCTAACAGTGACCCCATTCCTTCGGCCAAACAGAACGATGACTGGATGGCCTAAGCGCAGTTGCGTCTCGGCCCAAAACTCTATGTCCTTGTCCACCTTGTCCTCGACGTCAGAAAGAAGAAAAAGCCCCGGGCCGGATTTGAACCGGCACCTCCAGCGGGGAAAGCCGCTGGCGTACTTCCGTTGGGCGTTCGCTCGCGGTGGCGACCCGCCAGATACTTGCCCTATCACGACCGGAGCATTTCGTCATTTGGTACTTCAGCGACTCCCCAGGGCTTCGTCGCTCCACTTGAGATCCTCGCATCCAGGGAATCCATGAGCCATGTGCGCCCCGCAATGGTTCGGCTCCCGGATGCACCGAATACCGCCCGCGTTGAGAGAGGTGCATTTTAATGCCTCCTTGGCGACGGTCGGAGTGTCACAGCCATAGGTGCAACAACCGTTGCCAGAGTCGTACTTTGCGATTTCCTCCAACGCCTTCCGATGTGACTCTGCCTGTATTTCTAGTCTGTAAAGTTTCACGCGAAGTTCAATGCACTCATCCCAGTAATGCTTGCGCTCCTGCCATGCCGTTTCAGATTCACAGATCGGGCAGGGCGCTTGGTTGCTTACTTGGCTCTGACCCCACGCCAGATGATTCGGGCACAAATTCATCGAATCCTCCTTCTACGTACAGCTCTTGCCGGTCGCATGTCTACACCAGCAGAGCAGACAAAGATATGTGCAACACTTATCGGCAGCCCCCTTTTCGGGGTGGCCTGAGTTGCATCGGGAGCAAAACCAGTCACGCCTCATCTTCGTCATCCCAGTATCCGCCCTTCGCATGACACGGGCAGTAACACGGCTGATGGTGTTGCGGCTCATCGGCCATCCTGGGGCGCTTCTGTTCGCACTCCCATTCGTCCGGATCGACGCAACCACAAGGGGGAGGGTGCATTGCTCTAGCCCTCAATCGGCTTTAGAAGGTGAAGCTCGACCCGGAACGGATGGCCCCCGTCATAGCCGGATTCAAGCGTTGCGGTCTTCTTGTTGACCTTCAAAACCTTGAACGGGCGACCCATCCAATCCGCCATCTTTCCGGGGGACAGCTTGGCGCGGACTTCCGCGTCCTTGGCGTCGTGGGCCCGCTGGGCGTCACCAGCCACGCGGACATGTCGGAGACGGTCGGCCTTCTCGCGGAAGCTCTGGGCGACGTTCAGGCTCTCGTATGCCCGGTCATCCTGAGCGATGAGACGAGCCCGGAAAGGGATGTGTCCCGGCTGGGTGTTGAAGGCGATATCGCTACGGATGTCCTTGTGGCTGTTGAGGACTGCGGTAGCCCGCTCCTCGCGCTTCGACGCCCATTCCTCATAGCGGTCGGCCCGCCGATCTGCGGCTTCCTGGCGCAGCTCGCGGATGGCCTCGGGATCGGTCGGGGCGCAGGATACGCAGAAGATCCCGACCCGCTTTTCATAGATGGCCTGGGCCCCCTCGGGGATCTGTGCATTGCACTTCCGGCATTCCCCGGCGTACTTCACGGTGATGGGTCTCATATCTTCCTCCCTAGTCCTTTCGAGTCTTCTACGAAATTGCCCCACCGATTCTTTTGAGTACGGCTAGCGCATTGTCGATGTCCATCAGCAACTCGGTCATGGCCTCGGTTTCCTTGAGAAGGGTTGGGAAAGCGTTCGGGTCACACTCGAGCCCAACCATCTCGCTACCACGCGCCATCAGCGCATTGGAGGCGGCATCCCTTAGCGCCCTGGCCCGTTCAAGAAGCGGTGCGTCCATATGTCTTCCGATCAGTCCCCGAGCAAGTCCCGACCGCCCTCCATCGGGCATCCAGCGCCAGCATCCTCGGGCCGGTTGAGATCCCTCTGGCGGCCCTCTTCGCATTGCACCTTTCCGCAGGTGATGTGGCCGTCGAGGGCGTAGTCCCCGCACATCGGGCATCGGGGCCAGTTCGTCGGGTACATGTAATCTTCCCTAGTCCTTTGTCCCATCTGTCTAGTGGCGTTCCACCTTCAATCCGCAGTTGTAGCACTCCCCGTACTTCTGGACGGGGCCGTACTGATCCCGGCAACCGTCGATCTCCCCGAGACACTCGTTGCAGATACGGGAGCCGTCGTCGCACGCGATAAACAGCTTGACGGTATACCCGAACCGGGACGGCTTCACGATTCTATGCCGGGGAGCCATTGACCAACCACTCTTGACCGCGTGCAGGTAAGGCATATTTCCTCCGCAAAAGTTCCGAAGAGCTATCTCGAGTATTTCCGAATGAAGGCGCGGAGCGCGGCGGCATTCCCGGAAGGGGCCGCGCCATCCTGCTCCTCCTCGATCATGTCCAGTTCGTGCCGAGCGCACCAGACGAGATCCGCGACAGTTTTATGGGAAAGCGGGTCGAAGTTCCCAAAGGCACAGATCGGCAACTCCTTCTTAGCCTTGTCGAACTTCCGGCCTTCCACCACTTGCACAAATCCTCCCTATCAGTCATTCCAACCGTCACACACCTATTAGACACCACAGAACACTAATAAGTTTTAATATTCGTAAAAATACTTCAAATAGTTGTAACTAGTATGAAATCAATGATTTAGAGGGGTAGGAAGATTTTTCCTATGCGGGTATCGAGCTAACCTACTGCGTCCTTCCACTATATTGGGGGATATTGTCCTACGGACCGTCCGTACTCTTGTCCGTAGGACGGTCCTACGGACAGTCCTAACGACAGTCCTACGGAATGACAGGTAAGGAAAGGACAGGATAGGACAGGTAAGGAATAGGGATAGGTATTTGGCCAAGCGTAGCGCAGGCCCACCTAATCGGCCGGCCCTGGATCTATGCAAGCTCTCTCGACATTATAATTCTGTCTGACATGCCTATTTTTCAGACATTTCGCACATGTACCTTACTAAATACTGCTCTGCGTAAGCAGGCAGAACCAATCTGTGTCATTTTGTCTCACTAAACTACACTACCTGGAATTGTATTAAACCACTTGTACTGAACATGTTAGGATGAAATGCACAGATGATACATGATGCGGGGATTAGATATCTCCCGTTCCCTACATACCGATATAACCCCTTCCCCTCCAATATCTTATATATGTTATCTGTATTGTATTGATATCCATGGAGTTGTATTGACACAGACATGCACGTACCCCACTCGCCCCCGAAGGGGGTGGGGCCTATTAAGATTCCTCTAATCCCCCCAGACAAAATTGCCATTCCAGCTTTTCTAGTAGCAATCGCTACTAAACCAGCCTAAGTCTGATAATTTCCCTTCTGTTGCAAAATGGGGGTGTTGGCAGGTTGCCAATGGCCTCTAGGAATGCGTAGGATTCGATTCTAGGCACTCAGATGGATGTGAACGTCTTCGATCTCATTGTTCCTGTTTGGATGCGTCAGAAAGAATTTGTGTGCGAATTCATCTTTTCTAGTTGACAAGGTCCAGGGAGCGGTGTATTAATTTGCAAGTTGCGAATGGAAGGGGGCAAACAGATGGGACAGTCTGACACACCTGCGCGGAAGAACTATTTCATCCCTCCGGTCAAGAAGGTGGAGAAGGTCCGTCCGAAGCGGGTGATTCTTCGGGGCGGGGTGAGAGAGATCGTGACGGGGATGCAGGACGGGAAGGTGGACTTCCAGGGGGAAGGCCAAGCGGTGGCGGGGGTTTTCACTCGGACGCTGAAGGTTGATCCTCCTGGGGCGTTGATCTTCGAATGCGTCTGTGGTCACAAGCGTCGGGTGTTGCACTCGGAGAAGACCTTCCGGTGTGAACGCGGAGGGTGGCCGAAGCCGGATTGCGACATCCTCTGGACCCGCAGGCAGAAGATGTCCAATGAGTTTGACGAGGAGACGGGTCAGCCTCTTTGGGAGGATGAGACTGAAGAGGTTGAGCTGGAAGTCATCGAGGAGTTTACCGGCAAGCGGAAGAAGGCGATGGTGCCGTGTCCGATCTTTGAAGGCCGGAAGCTGTCGGAAGTGAAGCGCGAGGAATACGCCCGGCGTCGGAGCCTGGGGCTCGTGGAATCCGATCAGCCTCAGAATGCCGATGCCTTCGGCGTCCATGACGGGCCGGTGGCGAAGCCTGCGGCGGCTCCTGCCCCTGAGAGCCAGGAGTAACCCTCGCTGTGAAGATGCTCAAGAAGCTCTTCCGGTGGATTCTGGGCAAGCCTGCCTATCCGGCCTCCGCTTGCCAGGACTGCGGCTCGACGTTCTTCCTCATGGCCCCCCTGGTGGCGACCGCTCGGGATGGTCGGAGCTTCATCTTCGGGGCCGATCCGCGGTTTCCGTACATCATGGGCTTTCGGTGTTTCCGCTGCGATGCCCGATACATTTTCCCTGACAAGATGAGGTCGAAGGGCGCTCTTCTTTGCCCCACTTCCAAGACTGCCCTCGACCTCATTCTTCAAGATGCCCCGGATGTCGAACACGATATGTCCCATCAGCAGGTGGAAGTGAAGCTCTAGCCATATGAATGCTTCCTTGTGGGTCGTCCTGGGGTTTGGTTTGGTGGCGAGCCACGCCGCCATGTTCTGCCTCGGAGCCCTGACCTACCACGCCATTCGCTGGCTCGCCGCTAGGCCGTTCTACAAAGTCGGCGGGACCATGACCGACGACAAGCTGCAGCGCATGGCCGATCAGATGCTCAAGAAGCAAATGGCCGACAGCCAATTGGCTCACCTGCAAGCCCAGGCGTCCCGCGGGGTCCATGAGGAGTTGATCCCCGAGGGGGGCCTTGGACTCTACATCCCGAAGCCTTCGGCGGGGAAAAATGGAGAGACGGCCTTTGCGCCGTCCGCCAAGAAGTGAACGACGAATCCGCCTTTCCTGGGGATGAAGCCGTACCCAAATCCTACATCCGCAGGATGTTCAAGGAAGTCATCGATAGTCCTGATGCGTCTACCGAAGATCGTCTCCGGGCGCTGGACTTGCTCTCGAAACTGGAAGGCTATACCGGCCAGGCCGGGACTTCCAAGCGTGACGAAATGCGGGTCGGGGTCATGATCGTCCAGACAAGCAAGCTTCCGGAGAATGGTGCCAGAGCGAGGAAGACTGTGACCGAACATCTCGACGCCAGCGGACCGTCCTAACGATCCAGAACGAGAAAAGCCGCAACTCGGGCAAGCTGCGGACCTGACCCCTGAATCCGGGGCGACGGGTAATTCCTCGCTCTCCCCCGCCCCGGATTCTAAAAATCTCCCCCTCCCGCCTAGAAAGCCCAGGAAGCGTCCCCAGGTGGATCTCAAAGGGCCTGTCATCGTCCACCTGAAACGCGGGACGGGGACGCGGCCCAACAAAGACTACAAGGCTCCCACCCCGGGAGCCCCGACCAAGCACGTCAAGCTGGACCACTTGATCGACGAATTCCCCTCCCACGACCGGGGGAAGTCCGATGGCGTGGACCGGAAACTCGTCGAGATCCATTACGAGCCGCACCCCAAGCAGGACATCTTCTCCCAGGCCATCGAACGCGGCGCGAAGATCATCTTCTTCCTCGCGGGCATCCGAAGCGGGAAGACCTTCGCCGGGGCTTACGAATGCCTGAAGCAGCTTTACACCTACGACCGCACCCCCAATCTCGCCTACATGGTCGCCCCGACCAATGCCATGACCCGTACCCCGCGGCGCATCTTTGAAATGGTTGCGGGGGATGCGCTGGTGACCTCAAAACGGGCCAGCGATGCCGGGCCTGCGCACTTCCTCATGCGTCCTACGCGGTCCATCCAGAAGCACTACTTCATCATCGAGCACCATACCGCCGAACATGCCGACCGCATGAGAGGCCCGACCATTGCCTTCGCGTGGCTCGATGAAGTCCAGCTCATGAAGAGCGAAGTCATCGACGTCATCCGCGGTCGCGTCATGGAATCCGGCGGGATCATCTTCATGACGGGCACCCCGGCCTTTCCTTCCCACTGGACGAAGACCGAAGTCCTCGACCGCGCGTATCGCTGCGGCAAGTGCGGCACCTGCGTCTACGACCATTACGAACTCGCCAAAGGCCCCGATGGGGAGCCGGAACGCGACAAGTACGGGAAAGAAACCCGGCGGTACATTCCCATGGATCACGAACCGGAGCAATGCTACGGCGATCCGCGGGTGGCCGTCATCACGTGCTCCAGCTTCGACAACACCTTCCTCTCGAAATCCCAGATCGACGAGTTGAAAGCCGATTACGCCGCGAAAGATCCTGTCATCGTCCGCCGGGAACTCCATGCGGAATACGCAGGCTTTGAAGGCTTGGTGTACTCCCACTTCGACCGCAAAACCCATGCGTCGGAATACACCCCGGCGACCGTGCCGCATGATGCGCTCGTCGTTGCAGGCTTGGACTTCGGCTTGAACGATCCCTTTGTCTGCACGTTCCTCGCCCGGATCGGGGATGCGTGGCATGTCGTCGCGGAATACTACTCCCAGGACAAGGGCAAGCACCTCTCCGAACACGTCCGAGGCATCCAGGCTGCAGCGGGACCGCTCTGGAAACGAGTGAAAAACTGGTGGCATGACCCGTCCGGTCGCATCATTGCCATGGAGCTGTCCCGCTACGGCTTGCGTCCCATGAAGTCCGCTCGGCGCAGGATGTCCACCGGGAAAAACTGGCTCACCTACCGGATCGAAGTCGTCACGTCGCATCTCATGGCCCGCGATGCGCAGAATAAGCCGCTCCTTCGGCTTTCCCCGAAGTGCCCGAGGACCATCATCGACTTCGAATCCCGCAAGTGGAAACGCTACACCTCGAAAGGCGAAGACGGCATCGCCCGCATCATCGATCTCAAGGGCCATGAAGTCGACCGGAACGCAGGCGATGAGCCTGCCCCGGGCAACGATCACGGAACGGACGCCACGGAATACGCCCTCTGCTCGGAATTCGTGAAGGGCCTCTACAAGATCAAAGGCTCCGCCCAGGCGAGCGCCTCGGACGGGATGATCGAAGAGCGCCTCAAGCCCCTTTCCCCCGAAGAGTGGTCCTTGGGACAGCATTTGGCTTCCCAACTCGCCGGGCATCAGAAGGAAGTCCTCGCCACGAAGCCCGAACGACATGCCGGAAGGATGTTTCCCGGGTGGCTCGCATGACGGAGAAGGATTTGGAAGTCGGCAAGCGCGTCCGCACCAAGGACGGCAAGCAAGGCTACTTGCTCGATTGGTTTCTCGCCACGGGCGGGAAGACCATGGGCGTGGTCTGTCGCACCACGGCCTCGTTGAACGTCGGTTGGAACATCCCGATTGACGACCTTGAGGAAGTGAAGGAGTAGCGGGAGATGCCGGTCTATACGTTCTACCACGGAAAGCACCAGACAGAACGGATGGCCCCCATGGAGGCCATCCCCAAGCGCGTCAAGTGCTCCGTCTGCAAGCGCGGTTGGGCGAAGCTTGGGATGTCCCTCTTGGCCGATCAGTTCGTCCGCGGTCGCGCCATGAACGACAAGACCAAGAAGCAGTTCCGCTACGTCTTCGGGAAGAAGAAATACCTGCGGAACGAAACCACGCGGGACATCGACGCCGCGTTTGAGGATTTCCACCGCCGGTATCCACACCTGTCTCCTCCGGGGGCTTCCCGGCGCGATCCCGACCCTGGCGTCCGCATCACTGAAGGCTACGACACCCACAGGGAGTAGGAATGGCTGAGATCGTCACCAATCCGGTTGAGTACGGCGCGAAGGGAGATCCTTCACAGGAGATCATGAAGGACACCCCGGAAGACGAGGCGGAGATCGTCCGTGCGACCTGGAAGGGCCTCGAGGATTCCCGGGCTTACAAGTATTCCCAGGTCAATCCCCGGGATTGGAAGCGGTACGCCTCGCTCTACATGTGCAACCATTGGGACGGTCAGACGAAATCCTGGCAGTCCACGCCGACCATTCCGCTCACCTTCTCGGCCGTCAACGCCATCAACTCCGTCATCACCGACAACAAGCCGCAGATTGCCGTCGTCCCTCGGGAGCCCAACGATTCCCAGATTGCCGACGTCCTCCGGGCGGTCATCGAATGGCTGTGGGAAGAGAACGATTGCGACATCAAGCTTCCCTCGACCATGCTGAACGCCCTCATCTTCGGCAACGGCTTCTGGAAGATCCTGTGGAATCCCGCCGCGAAGAAAGGGTTGGGAGACATCCAGATCATCAACGTCGATCCCACGGGGATGTTCTTCAACCCCGAAGCCACGTCCATCGAGGACGCGGAATGCATCTACCACGTCGAGCAGATGTCCCTCCGCAAGATCGAAATGCTCTGGCCTGACAAGGCCCACTTGGTCAAGCGGGACATGAAAGACCCGGATGTCGTCGTGAATCGCCCGCAGGTTTCCCAGCGCCCTGGGGGCGGCAGCCGGAAGGAATACGCCGTCCAGACCACGACCGGAAGCGATGTCTGGATGTACCCCGCCGGAAGCGCCACTCAGGATAGCCGGGGCCCGAAGGATTCCGCGACCGTTTGCGAAAAGTGGGAGCTGGACAAGGAATCCAATCGCTGGAAGCGGACGCTCGTGGCCGGGAACGTTCTCCTCGAGCCCGTCGAGCTGACGGACTTCGATACCCCGCCGTTCGTCCACTTCATGGACTACAAGAATCCGTGGTCCATTTGGGCGATGGGCGAGATCCAGCCTGTCGAGAACCTCCAGTACGAAATCAACAAGCGCCGCGGGATGATCCTCGACATCCTCCGGTTCTGCGCCTCCCCGATGCTCGTCTACGATCCCGGCGCAGGAACGGATCTTGAGAACATCGTGGCCGAACCCGGCATTTCCATCCCGGCGGAAGGCGGTCCGTCGGCGCTGTCGTGGCTCCTCCCGCAGATGGACTTGGGCGGCCTTTTCGCCGTGAACGACCGCGACAAGCAGGACTTCAACGATTCGCTCGGCAACGTGGACATGATCCAGGGCAAGCGCCCCGTGGGGGTCGAAGCGGGAATTGCCCTCGAGATGCTCTCCGAAGCGGCCAATACCCGTCTGCGCCTCAAGGTTCGCTACTTGGAAGCCTCTCTCCGCCGGGCGGGAAAGCTCATCATCAAATTCATCCAGAAGCATTACACGTCCCAGAGGGTGTTCCGGATCGTCGGGAACGAATTCACCCAGGGGATGCCGTTCGTCTCCCAAGGAACTCCGCGTCCCATGGGCACCCAGGATTTCTTCGCCATCAACCAGCCGACCGGCATGGCCCCCCAGGGGGTCGGCCCCGATGGGATGCCCACGATGGCTCCTGAATACGGCGAAGGCTCGAACTTCATCCCCCCCGATGCGGAATTCGACGTCCGCGTCGGCGCAGGCTCCACCCTTCCCGTCTCCCGTACCGCCAAGTTCCAGCAGGCCATCACGCTCTACGACCGTGGAGCCTTGGACATCTACGAGCTGCTCAAAGCCGCCGGGTGGGACCGCTACGAGGAAGTCGCCGCCAAGATGGAACAGAAGCTCATGATGGCCCAGATGGGTGGAATGCCTCCCGGCGGCGGGATGGGCGGCGCTCCGACCCCTGAAGATTTAGCCATGATCCCCGAAACGGTGGGCGAGGAAACCGGCGAGGAGGTCTTGCCGGTCGGTTCGCCAGTTGGATAGGCAGCGCATAGAGGAGGTTTCACATGGGACTCGGCAAGACTCCGCGTGGCTTCAAGATCCCCAGCGAGACGGGTGGGATGGGGCTTCCCCCGAAGATGGGTGGCAGCTTCCGCAAGTCTTCCAAGTCGGGCGGCATCTCGTCTCCGGTTGAGTTCGGGCAGAAGGGGATGCCCGTCCACAAGCGGCCCAGCGGGAAGCACGACCCGAGGATGGACTAGCCTATGGGACTCAAGAAGGCTTGGAAGAAGTACTCCCGGCCTGTCCTTGGCGTCCTGACGTCGGGGATCTCGGAAGGCTACTACCAGAAGCGGGACCGCGACAACGCCAAGAAGGCTGACAAGAAGTGGAAGAAGAGCCTCTTCGGAGGCTTCAACGACGCTACCGGGATGGTCCGGAGATCCAGAGATGCCGGGGAAGGCATCGTGGACTTCGATTCCCAGAGCTGAGGAGGAGACATGGAATTCGTCGCGTCCATCCTGGCGAAGCGGATGAGAAATACCGCCAAGCAGGAGCTTCGGGACATCGGAGGCTTGGAGGCCAACGGCAAGCTCGCCCCGCTCCCGAAGGTCAAAGGCGGTGACAACAAGGGTTCCGATGAGGACGACTTCGCCATGCTCCGCGAGGCCGCCGGGAAGGCCCACGGGAAGCGGAAGGAAGCCTACGAGAAAGCCCTGAAGCACAAACGGAAATCCTAGCAAGAACGGTGTGCCCCTTCCCGGTGAAGTAAGGGGCGATAGCGCGAGTCAGGAGTTTTTAAGGGTTTACCCACATGGGTCCAGGCGAAGAGACGACGGGCAACGAGGCGGCCCAGGAGGTCCAGGCAGATGCCGGACAGGCCGGGGCGACAGAGGTTGCCGCCGCCGCATCTCAGACCGGGAATGCCAGTGATGCCGTACAGGTCACGGGCACCCCGACCTGGAAGATTGGCGACACGACCTATTCCAAGGCGGATGAGATGGCCGAGGCGTTCCGGAAATTCTATGGGAAGTTCACCCAGACCCACCAGGAGGCGGCTCGCCTTCGGGAAGAGAACAAGGCTGGACAGCTTCTCATGGACATCATCCGGTCTGATCCGAGGTTGCTGAACGAAGTCCAGATGCGGATGAACGCAGGGGCGACGAAGCAACAGGCGGTTCAGCAGACTGCCCAGGCGCATCAGAACGATCCGGCCCTCGTGGACCGCTTGAATGCCGTGGAGGAGAAGTTGATCCTCCGCGAGCAGGATATGGCCCAGGAGGAGTTCAGAAAGGCCCATCCGGACGTGAACGATTCGGAGTGGTCCGCCATGGCTGAATGGCTGGCCGACAACGCCGAAGCCATGGAGTACTACAAGGACAACCCGAAGTTCATGATCGAGATGGCCTGGAATCAGGTGGTGCTCCCGAAACGGTTCACTTCGCAAGGCCCGAAGCTCCTGGAGCAGGGCCAGCGGATGAAGGAAGAGGAGATCAAGAAGGGGAAACAGAGCGCCTTTCTTGGCTCTCAGGCTCCCACCGCAGGCGCGAAGTCAACCCCGTTGGGAAGGCCCAAGGGAAAACTGACGGACGCCCAGGAACGCGCTTATGCCTACAAGGTCTGGGAGCAGACCAAGGGCAAGTAAGTAAGGCGCAGTCCTGGCCTGAGATGTACTGACGGAAAGAAAGGCCAGTTATGGCTCTTCCCTTTACCAGTCAGGTTGAAGCCACCACGCACAACCTGATTGAGTCGGGCTCGGAAGATAACATCTACGGGTCCGCTCCGCTCTTCTACCATCTCCGTGAAACCGGGCAGATCACGGAGCAGGGGGGCGCGGCGATCCAGTCGGGCGTGATCTATCAGAAGATTGCCGCGGGCGGCTCGTACAGCGGCGCGGACCTTCTGAACACCAATCCGACCGACACGGATACCGCCCTCAAGGCCGACTGGAAGCTGTACTACACCCACGTCGTCCTGACGCATCACGACCTGATCCGGAACTCGGGCGAGAATGCGGTGGTGGACCTGATCCAGTCGAAGACGAAGAACGCCCATCTCAAGATGGGGGATCTCCTCTCGACGGACATCTTCTCCACCAACGGCGACTCGGCCACGGGGATCACCGGCCTGCGGAACCTCGCGTCGACGTCCACCACGCATCACAGCATCACGACCACCGACTTCACCGGCTGGGTGGCGGATGTGGATGCGGCCTCGAGCGCCATCGCCCTGTCCACCCTGGAAGCGGGCTACCTCGACGCCACGATTGGCTCGGACATGCCCGACATCATCGTGGGCAACAAGGCGATCTACAAGAAGTACTGGGCGCTCCTGCAGTCGAACCAGCGGTTCGGCGGAGAGATGACCGCCTCGGGCGGCTTCAAGTACCTCCTCTTCAACGACGTGCCCGTTTTCTTCGATTCCCACTCCCCCGGGACCGGGGCGGGGACGGCGGACAACTGGCTGTTCATGCTGAACTCGCGGCACCTGAACCTCGTCGTTCACAAGAACGACAACTTCCTTGTCGAGAAGATCCCGCCCCCGGCCAACCAGAACATCCGGATTTGGCGGCTGACCTTCTCGGGTAACCTGATTTGCCGCAACCGGCGGACGGTGGCGGCGTTCTCCGTGCTCAAGCCGTAACAGGAGGTGAACAGCTATGGCTGGACGCATTTGCACGGCTCTGACGTTCACGGACGAGACGAACACGACCGGAACGACGGATGCCAAGTACCCGCTCGGAACGCTCCGGATCGAGGAGACGTCCGCGGCGGTGGGCGCTGAGACGTACCGTTACGTCAAGTTCGACAACGGTTCCGGCAACGTTGCGGCGGTGGCCGGTGGCGTTTGCTATCGCGGTGTGACCCAGGCTCGGCCTTGGGAAGTCACCAGCGACGTGTCCACGGTGGATTCCGCCTTCGCGGCGGGGATCTTCCAGTCCGTCCTCACGGACGCCAATTACGGGTGGGTCAAGACGAAGGGCTATCAGTCCAACGTCAAGAAGCACACCGGAACCGGCTTCGCGTGGGTGAAGGGCGACTACATCTATGCCTTCGGCTCTTCCACGGCGGACCAGAAGGCCGTCAACATCAAGCTCGCGGCCACGACCAAGGTGTCGGGCGCGGAGCTTCGGAAGGCTCTGGAGAGGGGCATCGGATGGGCTGCGGCTGCCGTGTCTTCCACGACCGGCACCGGGGCCGCCTATATCGACCTGGAGTGATATAGGGCGAGATCGGGTAGGGGCAACAGCCCCTACCCCTTCATGTTCTATATCGTGAACCCGAAAAAGCTCGGGTCCAAGAAGCTCAGGCTTCTTCTCAGGGAAGGCGATACCGTCGAGCATGACGTCTGGCCGAACCTGATCCGGATTGACTCATGGGAACGGGTGAACTCCAGGCACCCCGGAAACCCGTGGAAGCACATGTCGGACCTCTACGGGAAACATGAAGGGGAAACCGTCCTCATCACCGGAAGCGGTCCCAGCTTGAAGGACTGCCCGGTACGTCCTCCGGTTACCACGCTGGCGATCAACCGATCCATCCGGAGAATCCAGGCGGATTACTGGCTCTCTCACGATGCGGATTGCTACCTGGACGCGAAGGACCATCCTCACGCCCAGGCGGCCAAGAAGGTCTTCTCCATCTCCATGCACGAAACCCTGAAAGGCGTTCCTTGCACCATGATCGAATCCAACTGGCGTCCGGAGCGGTGGAAAGACCCGAAGACGCGGCCTCTCTACTGGAACGAAACCACCCTCGGATGGGCGATCACCTTGGCGATGCGGATGGGAGCCAAGCGGATCGTGACGATTGGGACGGACCTGTCGAGCGCCGGGTATTGGGACGGCTATCTGCAACCCGGGAAGGACAAGGCGTGGCTGTCCTCCCAGCACTACGGCGTTGCCAGCCGCATGAAGGAAATGCTCTCGGATGACGAGCGGCCCCATTGGATGGACCGCCCGGTGGAGATCGTGGATTCGTCCTTCGGCGCGATGCCCGTCCCGAAGCTGAAACTGGAGGATGCCCTTGCCCCTGGCTAAAGACCTCTACGGAACCGGGCGCGGTCACTTGGCCGTCATCATCGGCACGGGGCCTTCCATCTCCCATGCTGTCCGGAACGTCATGGAGCCCAATCCGAACGTCCTCCGCATCGCTCTGAACGATGCTATCGCCACGATCCCCGCGGAATACTGGTTTTGGATCGACGGAGACGCCTACCTGCGCCAGAAGGACCATCCGAACGCGAGGAAAGCCGTCAAGGTCGGCGTCGAGCACTTCCAGCACCTTTACGAGCCGTCTGTCTACGTTTGGGAGCGATGCCTGAAGGATCTCGCGGGCGATCTTGAGAAAGGCAACCTCGTCCACCGGTCGACGAGCCTGATTGGCGCGATCTCCTTCGCCATGCGTCTCGGATGCTTCCGGGCCGTCACGGTCGGATGCGACAACCGGGTATCCGAAGAGCAGATCGTGGCCCGTGAAAAGACCGATCCGTCCAAAAACTGGCGGGACATCTACACCTTCACGTTCGCCAGGATCAACGAAGCCATCGCCAACCGGAAGAAATGGCTTCCCGATGATTTTGCCCTCGTGGATGCGAGCTTCCGGAAGGACACCTTGGAGCACGGGGCGCTCCTCCTTCCGAAGACGACCTTGGCCCGCGAGCTGGCGCTTCTCAGGGAATTCAAAGAGTGGGAATCCAAGCGGAGACTAAGCTATGGCGGCGCTCTCGGCGCTTAGAACCGATTTCCAGCGGCGGTTTCAGGACAAGAATGCCGGATTCCTTTCGGCGACCCCGGCGAATCTCTACCTGAACATCGCTTGCGAGGAATTCCAGAACGACGTGCAGCCCATTTGGCGGGAGTACGGGTATTACGTCACCGCCAAACAGTTCCGGTACGACCTCCCCAGCGATCATATCCACACCTTTGCGGTCATGTGGTATCAGCAGGGGCAGTTCCAGCCCATCGAGTACCTATCTCCCCAGGAATTCAAGGACCGCGGCTATCTCAACAAGCGATACACCGTCTCCACCCCGGAAGCTTACACGATGATGGACAACGACCTCTATCTCGGGCCTGCCCCGGGATCGAGTTCCAACACGTCCACCCTGAACGGGGCTCACAACACGACCGTCACGACCATTTCCGTAGCGGATGGGACGAAGTTCAACAGCCCCTCCGGAATCGTGAAGATCAACAGCGAGCAGATTGCCTATCAGAACGTCTCGACGAACGATTTGACGCTGGCGATCCGGGCGCAAGGGGGCACCTCGGCGGCGAGCCACTCGAACAGCGATACCGTCTCCAGACTGGATCTCGTCATCACCTACGCCTTCTCCCACGCCTACATGTCGGCGGATACGGATACCCCGGCGTTCTCGGCGCGGTATCACCGACTGCCCATCCACTACGCGATGTATCTGGCGCTCAAGCAGGACAGCCGGGACGAGCAGGCCAAGGAAGAGTACGAAGTCTACATGCTGGAGAAACAGAAGGCCAAGGCGGAAATCCGCAGGCTTTCAAGGGACCGCAGGAACCGGAAGATTGCGACGGCTTACTAACCATGGCGATTGAAGACAACAAAGTCTCGGTCAATCTGGGAAGGCTAGACGGCGGCTTGGTGACCCGGCTTCCGGCTCACATGATCGACGCCAATCAGTCTCCGAGCTGCCAGAACATCGACCCTTCGGAGCACGGGGCGCTCAAGAAGCGGAAGGGATACATCAAGTTCACGTCCGCCGCCAAGGTGACTCCCACGGGAACGTTCGTGAGTGGCCTGTACGCGGCGGCGACCTCGGGCGGCACCGCTTACGTGCTTGCCGCCGAAGGAACCGTCCTCCACGACATCACGGCCGGGAATTGGTCGACCACGGTTTCAGGAGTCACGATCACCGTAGACACCATGGTCCGGATGCGGATGTTCAATGACAAGTTCATCATCTGCAACCAAGGCGGCGGCCCATTCAAGTGGACCGGCTCTGGCGCTGCGGCCTCTCTGGGAGGCACTCCCCCGGCGAATGCTAGGAACGTCGAAGTTCACAGGGCCCGAGTATGGCTTGCCGCCAATACGTCGGTCCTCAGTTTTTCGGCGCTCTCGAACGAAGAGGACTACACCACCGCCGACAACGCCGGGTCCATCACCATCAACAAGGGCGACGGGATGGTGATTAACGGCATCATCTCAGGCGGGGATTTCCTGATCGTCTCAAAAACCGCTCCATCCTCTGGCGGTAAGGAAGGGAAACTCTACGTCATCACCGGCTCCAGCGTCTTCGATTTCTCCGTCAAAAAGGTGGCGGATGTCGGAGCAGTTGGGCAAGAAGGCATGGTGGCCTACGACAACTTTGTTGCCGTGGCGACCGAGAGGGGGGTGGTTGCGATCCGTGGCCGCGAGCCGTTCAAGCTGTCGGAGCCCGTGGACGTAACCTATGTGACGATCCCCAACAAGGGGACCATCGCCGCAGGCCGGTACAAGACCACTCTCCGGTTTGCCTACCCGGCTACGGGATCTCAGAACAACCGGGTTCTCAATCTTGATGTCGAGCGGGGGGTCTGGAGCAACGACACCGGGAAGACAGCTCGTATCTACGCCAATCATCCGGATGGCAGACTCCTCTTTGGAACTTCCGGAACGTCCATCCTTGTCTGGGAAGATGAAAACGGCACCAACGACGACGGCTCCAACATCAGCATGATTTGGGATACCCCGGATCTCGACTTCGGGGAATGGGCGGCCCCGAAGCGCCTCCAAGCAACCGACATCCACGCGGAGAATACCGGGGCTACGCTGACCTTGGAGCATCTCATCGACGGAACGCTTCAAAGCTACTCTCAGACCATGGCGACGGCGACGGAAGGGCCCGTCAAGAGAATGCCCCTGCACCAGAACATCCGTGGGAAGTTCCATCGGCTGAGAATCTCGAACAATTCCACGACGGCGGTGACGGTCTATCAGCTCAAGTGCTTCGCTCAACTCTTTGGCATTGGGTCAAAGTAGGAGGATGCCATGACCAGCGTGTTCGGCCTGTACTTCCAGAGGCAGATGCAGAGGAACAACAACTCCCTGCAAAAGCGCGGCCTACGGTTTGGCTTGGATCAGGCCAGGAGAAACCGAGAGACGACGGAAGAGCAAGCCCCCCTCATCCCTCGCCGGGCCGAGGAAGACTTTGCGGCCCGCGGGGTTGAGGATTCCACCTTCCAGAAAACCGGAGTCAATCGGGCGTCCAACCTCGCTAGCCGCATGGTTGAAGGAGCCCGCGGCCGCGAGAACCTCGCCGCCAAGGCGCTTTCCACCTACAAGAAGAACCTCAAGTATCAGCGGTACGCCTACTACGCGGCCATCGTCTCGGCGCTCATCAACAACGCCGCGGCGGTGTCCGGAGCTGGCGGCGGAAGCATGGGCCAACAGGCCCAGCTTCCTAGTGGGGGTGGCGGGGGTGGATACGCCTCGGTGGGTGCTGGTGACTACACCTGGGGAGGCGGGGCGTGAACATCTTTGACGGATACAACAAGCGCAGACTCCAATCCGGAGAACTGGAAGAGCCCGACCAGATGTTCCCAGAAGAAGAACCCCCCGACCTTGGGGAAGACGGCGCGGCTCCTTGGCTCGACGTGGTGAAGAAGAACAAGGAAGACGCGATGGGTTTGTTCAGCAAGATGCGGAAGAAGCAGCAGGATCAGGAGGGGGACTATGGCGCTCCAGAATAACCTTTTCCAAGGCATGAAGGCCCCGGCGGCTACTCCAAACGCCCAACAGATCCTCATGCAGCTCTTGGAGCAGCAGCAGGCGAACGATCCTGAGCCCAGGCCCCCTACTCCGCAGGAGATGGCCCAGCTTCAGCAGAAGGCCCAAGAGATGCTCGGGCAACAGAAGGGGCCCCAGCCTGCGGCGGCTCCTCCACCTGCCCAGCCTCCCCCTCCAAGCCCCGCCCCGGGGGACCAGAACTTCATGGGCCCCGTTCAGCCCCCGGAGGATGCGAAAGCCTCTGAGCGGGAAGCTCTCATGAAGCGGCTGAAAGAGCTTGAGCCGCCACCCAAGGCGGCGCAGCCGGGTCTACCCTCTCCATTCGGAACGCCGACGACGGTGGCGGGCGGCTTGGCGGCAGCCCATCGAATGGTGGGTACGCCCGCCCCGCAGATGCCCGGCGCTCCTGGCAATCTAGCCAAGAACCTTGAGCAAAGGGTGTATCAGCCGTTCATCAAGCCCGCGTTGGAAGCGGATTCCGCGTTGACCCAGAAACTCTTTGACGCCGACTCCAAGGCGACTCAGGCCACCCAGAAGTGGGTCAATGAGTGGTTTGAAGATCCAGACAAGAAGCAGCCTACCGTTGCACCCGCCGCAAAGAAGGAGCTTCCGAAGGTAGAGCCTGAGATGGGCCCCCCTCCCAGCATGGGCCCTCAATCTCCTATAGAGCGACCCCTGTCCGATGAGGCCCTCGAGCTTGGCGAGCGCCAGATTAGCGAGGGGACCGCCAAAGATCAGGTTATGGACAAAATGGCCCAGGAGGCAAGGGCCGCCGCGGACGAGCTTGCCAAAGGCGTCGAGAACGACGTGCAGGCCGATGCCCGGATGCGGGCTGAGTTCGGAAACGATCCGGAGTTGGAAGAGGCCATCAAGGAAGCCAGAGCGACCTACGAAGGGCTCCAGAACCGCCCCGGCCCGAATGTCGGTCAGTACATCCTCCACGTCCTCATGGTCCTGGCAGGAGCCAATCCCTTCCAGGCGGCGGAAGTTGCCTTCGGACGCGGCAGACGCTTCCAAGAGGAGCAGGCTGCCGGGGACAAGCTCTTCCGCCTACAGATGGCGAAGATCGGTCAGCGTCAGCGTGGCCGGGAAATGGACATTCAGGACCAGAGAGCCGAAAAGCGATTCGCCCAGCAGATGAAGGTGATGGACGCCAAGGATAAGCTGTCCGCGCAGACGGCTGAATCCCGTGAAGGAATGGCTCGTCTGAAGGCCATCCTCCAGGCCAACCAGACGGAGGCCAATCGGGATAGTCGTCGCCTGGACATGATGCCCCAAGGGCAAGAGCGGAAGGATCTCCAAAAGAAACTGGCCGAACGCGAGAAGGTCATTCAGAGGCTCAAGAACATCTTGGGCGAAGATGCGCTTCTCAATCCTCCGAAAGAGGATATAGGGGGACCGCAGAGTTACGTTTCTCCACAGGTGAACCGACTCCTTGGGATCGGTGGCGGGGGTAATGCCTAGTGGTCGGTCCCCTCAGTCCTCAAGATCCGATCAAGCCTATCTCTGGGTTTGAAAGCGGAGCGCCGAACGCCCAGGGCCCCAGGGTCCAGGGCATGAATGCGCCCAAGCTCAAGCCCATGGGCGGGGTTCCGAAACTGCCCCCCCTTCCCAAGCTGCCGCCTATGGGGGAGATCCCCCAAGGACCGCAAGCTCTCCCTGGATACCTCGCCCCTCCCCCTCGGGATGCCATGTCCGCGGCGTTCGACGAGCCTCCCGTGGTTGAGCACAAAAGCCTGGGCGGCTTCATCCGCAACTTCGGGAAGGATGTCAGTCAGTTCATCGAAGGCATCCCGGCGATGATCCGCGTGGCTTGGAATTCCGGTGCGGAGATCGTCAAGAACCGCGAATGGATCGGAGAACTCTTCAAGCATCCTGAATACCTCACTAAAGAGCTTGAAGAAACATGGACCCAGGTAGTGAAGAGCTTCACCGACACCTACAAGGACGGCTTGTGGGAAGGCTTCTACAAGCATCCCTTTACGGTCCTCTTGGATGCCACGACCGTGGCAGACGTGGCGGGAGTCGGCGTCAAGGCGGCGGGCAAGGTGGCTCTCAAGGCAGGCTCCCAAGAAGCCGCTATGAAGATTGCCAAGCTCGGGGACGACATCCAAAGGCTACCCGGCAGGATCATGAAAGCCCCCTTCACGATGGCGGGTAATACCGCCCTGAAAGTCCCCATGGTCCGGAGCATCGCGGAGAATCTCGCCCTGACTCCTCTGGGGCTTACGGAGAAGAACGCCTTGGGCTCTCAACTCCTTCAAGCTACCGGCATCGGGGCTGGGGAGGCCAAAGGGCTCATCCAGAAGGGGCTTTCCAAGATCGAAGCCAAGGAACTCTGGGATGTCATCGACGGGGAAATCCCGCTCGACATGGCGAAGTCCCCCAAGGTGAAGGCGAGAGCCGAACTCTGGCACAAGTACATTCAGGACGACGAACGCCTCTTCATGGAGCTTGGGGCGAAGAATACGGACGAACTGGCGGACGCGCGGCTCAAGCCTCTCGCCAACCGGATGAAGGCGGATGGACGCTTTGACGGAGAACTCCACCGGCTGAACGAAAAGGGTGAACTGGTTTATACCCGCGAAGCCCTGGACGCCGCCAAGAAGTGGGCTTCCGGGGAGAATCCGTATGGCCGTCCCACCAACCCGGATTACCACCCCTTCTTCCATCAAAGGACGCTGGACCTCTCTGAGCTTCTCGAATCCTTGAAGTCAGAGAGCCAGAGCCTTCAGTACATCTCGAGGTTTGAAAAGAAGACCGGCCTTGGACCTGGGATCATTGACGATCCCGATGTTGTCATGGCCCGGAACCGGCTCCAAATGGCGCAGTTCAAGGGCATCGTCAACTATACGATGGACGCCATCGGGCGTCTCGGGGTGCCCCTGAAAGGCGTCCAGGCTCCTCCCGGCTATAAGGTCTTCAACCCCATTCTTCTCAAGTACATCGAAGGCGGGCTCATCAACGGCTACGAGCTTCTCACCAAGAACGCCTTGGAATACATCGCGGGAGCCGCTCCGGGGAAACGCGGGCAAGCCTTCCTCCAAGCTATCGGAAAGACTCAAGACGACCTCATGAAGTCGAACGTCTGGAAGGAAGCCCTGGCGGAAGCGGACAATCCTGCCGCCTGGAATCTGGCGATCCCGAATGAAGTAGCCTATCTGATCGAAAGCCAGCTCAAGGGCGTATCCGGCCCGCTCCGGTTCTACGACAACATCATGAACACGTGGCGGACCACGGTGCTGACCCTCATGCCCCGCTACTACGTCAACAACATCTTGGGGAATGCGGTGCTCCTCATGTTCGGCGGCGTGACGCCGTTCTCCAAGAGCATGGCTCCGCACAAAGGGGCGATGCCTGGAGAAGCGATGTCCAGCGCCTCGCTGGCCATGGAGGCCGACCGGACCAACAACCTGTTCGCCAACATCCCCGGCATGAAGAAGGTATTCCGGGCGGCGGACACCCTCGGGGACATCACCGATACCCGTCCTCGGCAAGTCTTGGTGACGAAGAATCTGGCGGAAGGGTTAAGGTCCGATGCCGCGATGGGCGATGCCGTCGCCCAAGCCCAGCTTGCCGGGCGGACCATGACGGAAGCGGTACAGAGCGCCTTGGAAGCCCGTCGGGAGCTTCTCTCCCTCGGAACGGAACAGGCCGTTACCGCCAAGCGATACGTGGCTTCAAAGCAGCAGGGGGAATTGCTGGCGGGCTTCGACAAGCAAATGGTGGACATCCAGAAGAGAATCCAGCAGCAGAAGGCGCTTTCCAATGCCTCGATTCCAAGCGCCGATTCCACCAAGATCATCGACGACCTGGAGCAGCAGCTAAAGGCCCTGGCCGACCGGAGACAAGCCCAGGTGGGCAGCTTCCCCTTCCCCGCCAAGGCCGGGGATGACATCGCCCGCTTGGAGGAGATGCGTCTACGGCGGGAAGCCCTGGCCCCTGTTTCCGCCAAGGTAGAACGTGCCGTTACCGAAATGGAACGCTTCCTGGGGAATTACGGAAGGCTCCATCCCATCGAGCGTGAATGGATCAGGAGGGTGATTCCCTTCTGGACGTTCGCCAAGACGATGAATCAACTCCTCTTCCAACTCCCCTTTGTCCGCCCCAAGACGGCGTTCCTCTGGCATCACTACTCCAAACTGATGCTCGACGCCGCCAATGACGACCGGCTTCCCTATCGCTTTCGGAACATGATCCCGATTGGCGGGACGGAAGACGGCCACATGATCTTCATGCGGATCGGAGGCTTCAATCCCTTTGAAGCGGTCGGCACCTTTGAGATGGCCGGGCAGACGCTTCCCAAAATGGCCGATCCCGCTCAGAATCCATTCGTCAAGGTGTTCTTGGAAACCCGCGGTGGATACGACACCTTCCTTGAGCGCCCCTTCACGGAGCCCACGGATTTCGTTTCCCTGAACGGGACGGTCTGGAGATACGACCCCACCGGGAAGGTACTGGAGCCTGTCATCCCCCAGAAGCCCCTCATCGAATCACTCTACAACCAGATCCCGCACGTCAAGCTGGTGATGGAAGCCCTGGATGCCTTCAGCACGACGAGGGATCTTGCCGGGAACACCCGCCGCGATCCGGAAGGCAACTACATCTACGACCGGCAATGGTGGTATGCGGCTTCCCGGGCCATGGGATTCCCTGTATCCGTCCAAGATCCCCAGAGAGTGGCCCAGCAACACCACATGCTGGTTCAAGGGATGGTCAAGCGGTATCGCTCGGCCGCTCGCCGGGTAGATCCGGAGACGCGAGCCCAACTGGAGCACATCCTGAACGACTTGGCTAACGGCGGCTGGGAGATTCAGGAATGATCGGCCTACTTATGAGAGCGTTCGTAGATGGTTTTGAGGGCAGACCATCCAAGAATTACCAGGATGAGCACCCCCACAACCGTTACGCACGGGCCGCTCGCCCGATCTCCTCTTTCTTCATCAAGGGGCGTGTCTTGGTGTCGGTTTGGGTAAACCTGCACAAAGAGCTTCATGCGTGAAGTATGGCTGAAGAAGAAGAAAAAGACAATAAGCCCTACATCGTTCTGAACGGGGAAACCCTGGCGGGCATCCCCAAGGAAATCTACAAGACCGCCGATTACAACGATCTTGTCAAACCGTGGAATGAAGTGGACGATGCCATTCGGGACGGGCAGGTCTATAACTACGTCCTGCCTGACCCCATCGACAATAAGCGGATCTTGCTTCAGGACGGATCGGCTGGAGCTCCCTCTCTCGCCTTCCACAACGACACCGATACGGGGCGCTATCTCATTGCCGCCGGGAACGTCGGAGAATCCATCAACGGGAGCCTTGTCTACGACTGGAATTCCACGCGGCTTCTGTCGGCCATTATCATTCATCACCCGAACGGGACGGTTGCCGCCCCGGCCTTGGCCTTCTCGAGCGAAACCGGCACGGGCAGGTACTTGATCGGCGCAGGCAATCCAGGGGAAGCCATTGGCGGGGTGGCCGCTTATGACTGGAATGCCACACGCCTTTTCTCCGCTACCCTGGGGGTGTATCTCGGTACGGGCACTCCGGTTACGTCCGCCGATTGGCTGAGTGTCCTCAAGTCTTCCAACGGGATTGTCCGGAACTCCGTCAAGAACTCCAATGCAGGGGCTTCCGCTCTGGCAGAGTGGTACGCCGAGAACAACGCGGGCAACATCCTTACCATGGGTGTTCGAGGCTCGGGGTGGAGTGGCTCTCCCTTCAATGCCGGGGATGCCTATATCGCTTGCGGCTCCAGCACCGACCTTCAAATCTACACTCCCACGAACTCAAGCATCTTCTTCCTGACCGGGAACACCTGGCGGGGCACCTGGGACAGCGGCGGTGATCTTGAGCTTTTCTATGACCTGAAATTCAAGGTCACTTCCAGCGGATCGTTCGTCTCTGAATTCACCCTTCCCTCCATTACGGCAAACAGGACCGTTACCATTCCCGATTGGAGCGGCACCTTAGTCCTCAATGAGGACCTCGCCGTTCAAGAGGGTGGAATCCTCTTCGGGATTGTCGGCGGTGGCCCGGCTAAGACCAACAACTCCATCTTGTATTTCGAGGAAGCAACCTCCGCCCTGTCGGTTGGTGGAAACTACATCTGGAAGAGTGGGACTTCCTTCAAGGGCACTCTGGATCACGCCAATACCGCCGACCGGGTTTATACCTTCCCCGATGCTAGCGGAACCATCCCGTTCGGCACCGGAGCGGCCAATCGAGTTGCATTCTGGAGCGCCACAAGTGCCCTGACCAGCGAAGCGGGCTTTGAATACAACGCCACCACCAACTATCTAACTGTCGGCGGCTCAATCGGGGTGGGCGGCATCACGCCCCCGCAGGATTTCCTCGTTATCGTCCAATCTGACTCTACCAACCCCCTGAACGACCCCCCGCGAATCGCTCTCTACGATGCTGGGCAAGCTCTGGACACGAAGGCGTGGGCCTTCGCCATGCAAGGCTCGGACTTCATCGGCCTTGCGATGGACGATGCCTTTACCACGGCGTCGGGGAATGAATGGGTCCGCGTTACCCGTTCGGGTCAGGCGATCCAGCTAGTCAAGCTGGCGAACGCGGCATACACACTCTCGGCCGTCGCCGGGACGAGCACGTTCAATGCGACGAACCTGGACATTGACCACCAATTCCGGGGAGTGAATGCCAACGGCTTGCTCCTTCTGGACGCCGGGACAGACCGCATTTCCTCCACCGTCAGCGATGCATCAACTACCCCCATCTATGACTTTATCCAGTCTTCTACTGGGGATGCTGCAATCCGGTTTGCCATTGGAACCACCCAGAGCTACGCCATCGGTATTGATAACAGCGTCTCGGACAACCTTGTGATTTCTGGTGCGGCAAGCGGTTCGGCAGTGCTTGGAACCGGAAATCTTCTAAGCATGACCACGGGCGGTATTACGACGATGGCGGGCGTTATTCGTGGCCCCGATGCATCAGTTAGCGCCCCCAACTGGTCTTGGAGTTCGGAAACGAACTCAGGAAGGTATTTTGTCACCACCGGAACCTTTGCGGAAGTGACAGCGGGCGTTGCTCGATGGGCGTGGAACGCATCTGGGTTTTCGATGGGTAGCGGTTATGCAATGGGCTGGTCCTCTAATACCAACCCCACGGCGGCGGCCCTTGAAACGACCCTGTTCAGAGATGCCGCCTACACCATCGCCCAGAGAAGCGGCGCAAACGCCCAGGAATTCCGGGTTTACAACACGTTTACATCAAGCACCAATCACGAATTCGGAAAGCTGGAATGGGTGTCGAACGTGTTCAATGTCGGCACCGAGAAAGGCTCTGGCGGTGGAACGGCTCGGGCGATGGCTTTCCTTACGGACAACACGGAAAGGATGCGCCTCCTCGCAGATAAGCCGGTCCTCGTCATGGACGAGGCCGACGCAGATCCTAGCACGACAGACTTGGACGCTTCGGATTCCGTTGCAATCTACACCAAGTCAAACAAACTCGTTTTTGCCTATAACCTCGCTGGGGTTATTAACTACCTGACGATTCCCTTGGACGGCGCTACGACCACTTGGACACAAGGAACGACGGCCCCCTAATGGCTTGCAAAATGTACGTCATGGACGTGATCTTGGACGAGACGGCTTGTGATGCCGTTAGGCCGAGATACTACGTCTGCGATGTGGAGAGCTTAGACCGTCCAGCCAGTGGATCAAGAGAAGGGGATATCTGCTACTGCAAGGATACTAGGAAAACCTACACTTGGACGAGTCAGGCGGCTTGGGCGCAAACGGGTGGCTCAGGCAGCAGCGGTAGTGGGGCTAAAGCCACTTATATCCCGCTCATCCATCACTTCACCACGCTGGAATTGACCACCTCAGCCAATGCGCTTTGGAAGATCCCGGCGGCCACCACCTACGGGCAAGCCGGGGTGCTTCTGGACATGTCGAAGCTGGGCACCCCTAATAGCGCAACGCTCGCCATCGTCTACACCAATACCGCAACAAGCGGAGTGAATCAGCTTGGATTGGTCCTCAGCAATTCCCCGGTCGCGGCGGGGACTACCGTGGTGCCGGTAACGTCCAGCATCGTGACGACGGTCAACTCGTCCACCTACCCGCAGCTTATTGAACAGTCCATCTTGATCGCGGAACTCGGCACCGCCAAGAAGTGGGCACAGTTGGCTTTGAATCTCGTTACCAACTCGGTTGGCCCCAACGTGTTTGCCGCCGATTTGATCCTGTACTACTAGGAGCACCCATGCCTGACATTCAGATTACGGGCCTGACCGCAGCGCAGCAAGCTGAGATCGTCGCGGCCTTTATATCCGTACACGGTGCCGTGCCGCTGGACAAGGATACGTCCTTGCCCATCATGACCAACGCTCAATGGGCCAAGAGCAGAATGTTCAACTACATCAAAAGCACGGTGCAGGAGTACAGGCGCAAGCAAGTCAGGGAAGCCCAGATGGACAGCATAGACGGTGCTGTAAATACTGAATTTGGGGAGATTACATAGAACCTGTGAAGCGAGTAGTACGGCTCATTCCGTTCTGGTTCTGGCTGTGGCTGGTGTTCGGTATCGGCTGGTTCATGGGAGCTTGGTTTGGATTTAGATGATAGGAGGTGAGAAATGAAGTTGGTCAAGGTTCCTGATCCGGTGAAGGTTGAGGGGGTGAAAGAGATCCCCTTCAAGGAATGGCTGGTGACTCACATGGATTCGTTCGAAGGGGTGAAGACCCCTTCTCAGGTGAGACAGGCCGCCAAGATCGTTGATGTCATCGAGAAGTCCAACGGGGAGATCGCTTTTGAAGACGCCGATTATGAGGTCATGAAGGCGGCCATTCAGAAGACTCCCTATTTCCCCAAGATTGCAAGGCAACTGGTTGGGTATTACGACGCCTTTGACAAGGCTGAGGAAGTGAAGAAGTAGGTAAACGCGACCGGGGTAGTTGGGAAAGGATAGGAAAAGGTGGGTAAGGAGGACTACGACATGAGTGTGGTGGATCTCCTCAAGAAGATCCACCCTAGAACGGTCATCTGGTTTTTGCTTACGGCGATCTTCTGTCTCATCGCCTTTGTGGGCAAGCACTATGACACCCGTTTGGGGGCCCTTGAGGAATACAAGAAGGAGCAGAACGGGCACCTGCGCCAGATTGACATTAGGCTGGAGAGGATTGATACGTCTCTGCAACACATCAAGGAGAAGGTGAAGTGATGAAGTATTTCTACGTCGTCCTGGCTCTGGGGATGGGGGGATGCGCTGGTCTGTCTCGAGGGGCTTCCGATGTCGTCAGCGGCACGGTGGCTTCCGTCAACCCCTTCACCGATACGGCCAACTGGCTGGGCTATGCCTTGGCTACGACCGTGGGCGCTGGCGTGGTGGCTACCGTCCGCGGGTATGTCCGCGGCAAGCTGTCGGACAAGCTGGGGAGTGATTCCGAAGAGCCGAAGATCTAAACAATCAGTCCCAGCCCTGGGCATCATGTGGAAGGACCACAGCGGGGGTATACTGTATCCCTCTCTCTTCCCTAGAACCACAACCTATCATCAGCCGATGCCTGGGGCTGGGAAATATTAATCCCTGAAGAGCTTGAGCTTCTTGACCATGCCTGCCTCGCATGGTAGAATGCCAGTTCTTTCCCTCCAAGCCTCTGAAACGGCCTTCACGTCTCTGACCAGTTTGGCGAGCCCTTGCGGCTCAAGACTTGCGCTCTGATCGGTCCCCTTCCAAGTGCGGTTCAGGGTGAAGTGGCGCTCGAGGTAGCTAGCCCCCAGCGTAACCGCGGCGATGTCCAAGGCAATCCCGTTGTGGTGTCCGCTAAAGCCGACCGCCTGGAGAGATCCCCACGAATGATCCTTGAGAAGCCTGGGGATGTCCAAGAGGCATACATCCGACATCTCCGCAGGGTACTTGCTGGTGCAAGCGTAGAGGACCAACTGGCGGGATCTTCCGGCTTTTAGCCAGCGGAGTTCGGCTTCCCTTCCGCACATGCCGTTGGAGATATGGACGTCCCCTTCCCATTCGTGGAACACAGTTTCCAAGAGTCGGGAATCCTCGTTGTGGGCGCTGGGGATCTTGAGAAACGGCGGGTCCAGTAGTGCAATCTGCCGGAAGCTGGAGACATCCCAGACGGAGCAGGCGTACAGGATACCCTTAGCCTGGGCGTAGGCTTGGAGTTCCGCATGTTGGTCTACGGTGAACTCCAGCTTTTCCCGATGCTCCCCATACGTGTCTCCAAAGCTATTCTCGCTGTTGTAAGGCTCGTCATATCGAGCGGGAGTAAGACATTCCCTCGGATTCCTCTTCTGGAACTTGATGGCCCAAGCACCACATTGGGCGGCCACGGAGATCATCTCCCTGGCGATCTTCATACTGCCCATGTGGTTGCAGCAGGCTTCCGCGATCACCTTCGCATCAATCTTCTCCGGATGCACTCCTCATGTCCGTTTCCCCTCGCTCTGAGTTCATTCTGATTCCTTCTTTGCAAGCTCAAAGAACTTATCTGTATGGATCAGCGCGTAATGCCGTGTCCCAAGCAGTTCGTCGGCATTCTTCAGATGGACAACTGGGACCCCTCTTACTAAGAGGTTTTCAAAACTAACTAGATCGGAGGCATATCGGGGGTGGACCGTAAGAGCGTCCCAAAGCTCCCTCCAATCTTCCTTGCGGATCAGGAAGAGATACCCATTCTCAGACTTCGCTCTCATGAGCGCATGCAACAGCGAATCCGCCTGAGCCTTGAATTCAAGCGGGATCTGAGTTGATGCCGCAAGAGCAGCAAGAGCGCCTAGAAAGCCTCGGCGTGTAAGCATTGCGATCTATTCCTTTGGATTCTTGCAAGCCGCAGCCATCGCCGGGCCTGCCCCGATGATCTCCTGAATCTGCACGTCATGGAACAGCTCGGATAGGAAGTCCCCCAATTCGCTCGGTTGCCACTCATGGACGTGCCAAGGGTTCTGTGGGTTCACGCCGTCATTGGTGGTCGCAATAGGGGTGGTAATGTAGAGCACTCCGGACGGCTCTAGGGCCATGTGAAGCACTTTGATGATGTGCTTGGCTGTCTCTATCGGCATGTGCTCGATGACCTCGATGCAGGTGATGAAGTCAAAGGGGCCGTGCAAAGCCCATTCTGCCCCGGTGCAGTAGATGGATTCCCCGCGGCTGTGCATCTTCTTGGCGTAGGCGATGGCTCCCAGGTTGGAATCCACCCCTACGGTCTTCTTGAAGTACAGGGACAGCATCTCCGTCCCATAGCCTGATCCGCAGCCGTAGTCCAAGGCAATCTGACGGTTCTCGGCGGGGAGATCGGTGGCGTAGGTTAGCGCCGTCATGTACCGGTAGAGGTGCCTGAACTTCTTGGAAGGATCTTCCGTCTCGGTCTTCTTGACGCCCAATTCCTGGCAATCAAACAGGAAGAGGTTCTCCGTTTGGTGTTCCGACATTCTGTTTCCCTCTCATATGGTTGTACACAGCCTGGGCGACTACCCAATCTGTTTCCGTGTCGATGTCAATATACGGGGGTGGGACTTCCAGCCACGTTCCGCGGTTGACCTTGCCGTAGAGCATGAGTTGGCCTAGTTGTAGGAACGCCGGGACGCTGACGGCGTAGATGCTGCCGGTGACTACCATCTTGGGAACCCGGTGTTGCCGATTCAGATTCTGATACATCGCCCCTTCTGGGACGGTATAGCTGTAGTCCCTCCGGACTGCCGTGCAGCTCGGGAATCCGTTGTCCGTCACCGCCTTGAGGCATAGCTTGATGTCCTCCACCCTTCTGAATGGAGTGGTTGGATTAAGGAGCACGAAAGCGTCGTATCGCTTGTGTTCCAAGAGAACGGCTCTAATGGTGTCCTCGATGGGGCTGGAATCCGTAGCCAACTCTGGGGGCCTCCGATGCAGGGATTCCATGGCCGTGTCGATTTCAGGGTCGTCCGTAGAAACCACCACGTCACACCCTGCCTCAATTCCTTGCATCAAGGCCAGCCTCCAGAGGGGCATACCACCAAGCCGTAGCTTGTTCTTCCCTGGAAGGCCCTTGGAGCCTGCCCTGGCCGGGACGATGGCGAGAGTCTTCATTGCTCAGTTCTATGTAACCTCGGAGACTTCTTTCAAGGTGGCCTCTGCCACTCTAACCATCCCTGGGCTAAAGTCTGCCGCGTTGCTTGCCTTGTATAGCCTGACGATCTCTTCCAAGGCAGCCTTATACTTATCGCGTTCCCATATTAGGCGTTTTGTCGGATGGCTGTAGCTGCAACGATGGGGCATATCCACAATCCCACAGAAACCGCACTTGTATTTCATGCGTTTACCTCCGGTTATGCGAAAAACCGCCCACGGTTGAAGAAGTAGGTAAACCACAAACCAAAGAAATCAGCCGATACTCGATCACCGTCAAGTAACGCCTCAAGATAGATGGAATGGAGAGCGTATAGCCACGCTTCGCGTTCTCTGTCTGTCATCATTTGATTCTTACCTGTAATCCGCCGCCAACTTCCCGCTTGGACATTCGCGTATTCCGCCCGTGATGCTCAGGTATCTGTGTTTTGAAAAGTGCAGCTCGCAGTAATCGTAGCCACAATGGGGACACGCCTTTGCCTTCCGTCCGCACTTCATGACGGAGCATCGCTTTTTCATCGTGCTATCCTTCTAGTCACCCTAATGGTGTGCGCGATGCGCCAGGGCGTCGGGCTCTGCCTCCCGACTTTAGGCATCTAGCTACCCAGTGGGACCAGCGCATACTAGCCCCCGCGCACACCATTAGGATGACGTTAGTTAAAGCACATGCGAAACATGGGCCGCTCAGTGGATAGGTTGAGTACGACCACCCACCAAACGCCATTGAGTTCGGCGCAAATCTCGCTCGTCATAGATCGTTTGGTTGGATCATTTGTAGGTCACCCACCACTTAGGCTCGGTACGCCACCGCTTCCAGTTCTCCTCGTTCCTACGCTTCGCCTCGGGGATGCACTTTGGGCACACGCCGACGCCGCTGTGTGGTGTAGTGGCTAGGCTGGTGTCTCCCCATTCGTGACCTCCGAAGTTCTTCCCGCAAATAGGGCACGGTTCCCAGAAGTAGCCTCCAAGCCTAGCCCTAAGCCAATGCCACAGCCTCATTTCCCCTCCGGGCTCTTAACGCTGGAACTATGGCTCCTCACCACAAAGTCCCGATTCTTCATGTCCTGATACTGCGTGATGCACAGATCCCCCGGTAGGCCAAGGACCATCTCCTCCGAGATCCGCACCACGCCGCCACGGTCACGGACGAGGACCGCCAGCAGCTTGCGGAGGCGGATGTTCTCCTCCCCAACGCAGTCGGGGCACCTATCTACGGGGTACCTGTGGGGGCAGATGGTCATAAGCTCTTTTCCTTCGAATCGTGCATCCTGTCCAGCCGATCCATGACCCACCAGAGGGCAGCAACGTAGCCGTCCTCCCACCGGGCCGCAGCAACCGAGCCGGTCTTCATCAGCTTCTCGGACTCGTTTCGGTGAAACTTCAACGCAGCCCGGATGCGCTTCTTGAGCTTATCCTTCACGCCTTTCGCCCTTCTTGGGGACTGTGCCCCACTCCAGCCGAGGCTAGCAGGGCCTTGTGAAGCTGTATGACTTTCTGAGCCCACACGGCCCCCGCAGACTCCCACGGCGGCACAAATTCAATGTCGTAAAGGAACTTCTGGACGGCTTCCTGAAGATCCTTCAACTTGTCGGCATCCGTCATGGCTTGCTCCGATGCTGAGATTCATGAATAGGCCCTGCCGGGCACGCGGCGGACGGCTCCCCGTTGTGGTAGTGGAGCCATGCAGGGATATCTGGCTCGCGCCTCACTTCAACGCCATTCTTGCAAAGCGAGCAGATCGCATAGATGCATAGCTTCCGCTCGTTCTCCACGCCGCTCTCGTATCCCACTTGACGCCCAGCGATGTACGAATCTAGTTCCTTGGCGGTCGGCTGTTTCTTCCGCTTCGCTTTTGTCATTGCTTCGAACCCCGATTCTGCGCCTTCACTTTCTGTCCTCCGGGTGAAGCGGTTTCCCAAATCCACGTAACCGCAGTAACTTTTCCTCTTCACAGATCGTGAACGCCTTCCGGCAAATTCGACACTCGACCTGCGCGACGAGCCGCTCGCTTTCCGGGCTGACGACCTCCTTATCCTCGATTGGGATCTCTTGGGCACACAGGGGGCAGTACATCGAGGTCATGATCTGCCTATCCCTTTAACTTCGACGCTTCGCAACCTGGGCAAGAACAGTTGCACGTTTCATTGCAGTTCCAGCACGTCTTAGCCGCGTCATTCGCGCAATGGCGGCTCTCCCCCCAATAGGCTTCCACAACCGACACGTCGTAGCCGCGATGACACGGGCATCGGCACGGGTCAGTCTGCCTTGCCGTTTCGGTTCTTAGTTCGACGTGGCCACATGACCCGCATTCGTTCGTATTACTCATCGTCCGCGCCTTTCGGCCTCCCAAAGAAGCTCTTTCTTCTGACCGTCGATCAGTTTGTCCAGCCGACGCGCCGCCGCCCTAGCAAGCTTCCGAACGCCGCCCTTGGTCCTTTTAGCGAGCGAAAGGAGGGCGTCTACCTCCAGAGCCAAGGGGATGGTCAGCGACTCACACAGCCCCGTGCAGAACGTCTTGATGTGCGGTTGCGCGTTCGGACCCTGGACCTGATGTTCGGGAGCCTCCGACAAGTTCTTGGTCTTCTCGTCGAAGACGCATTCGTAGAGGATCTGTGGTAGGTTGCAGATCGGGCAGCAGATGAGCTTGCGTTTCACCTTTTTCACGAACGGACTCTCTTTCTTTTCTTGGTAAGCGGGATACCACACCGATTGAGCATCTTCAGGATGTCCAGGCTGTCCTGTCGGCTGAACGGGGCCTTGATGTCCCGCTCACCGATCCGCCTCAGCAGAAGCAATGCGTCGTCAAGGGCCGACGAGGCGCAAGTCCAGCAGAGCCCATGCATCGGAGGCTTCCGGTCCTCCAGGCCCATCGGAGCGAAACACCCCTTGCAGATTTCGTCGTCGTTCACGAAAGATCCTTTCCGGCATGGTCAGGGCAGGGCTTCAGGAAGGCGCAGCGGCCGCCGGGGATCGGCAAGCCACAGGACTGCTTTTCGATGCCACCGAACCGGACTTCCTCCAAGACCTTCTGATACTTGCAGTTCGGGCAGGGAGTCACGGGCGGCCCCCAGAATGGTTTCATATAATCCGGGCCGAGGCGCTTATGCTCGACACACGGACCGGTGGCCATCCAAGTCTCTCGCCCATGCCTATCGGTGCTCCACGTCAGCGGCTCACACCCGGGGAATCCCTCCGCGTAGTGCGCCCCGCAATGATCCTTCTCGCGGGCGCACCGAATTCCGCCCGCGTTGACAGCCTTGCAGATGCATTTCCCGAGATGGTCCGTGTACCAGCCGCACTTACAGAACGGGCCAGTATCCTTCTGGCCGAGCGCCGCCTTGGCGATGGTCGGAGTGTCGCAGCCATAGGTGCAACAGCCGTTGCCAGAGTCGTACTTTGCGATCTCTTCCAGAGCCTTGCGGTATGATTCGACCTGAAGTTCTGCGGCTTCGGCTCGCTTCTCGGCTTTGTCGGCCCGCTCAAGCGCCTCCTCCAGCCGGTTCGATACACCGATCCTGTTCTGGTTCAGGATGTCAATGCGAGCTTGCGCGTTCTCGAGCAACCGTGCCTTCTCGGTCAGCTCGGCGCGGAGCTTGCCGTTTTCTTCCTTCAACGTCTCCGTCGCTGGGCACCCTTGGCAGTAAGGACTTCCGCAGTCGCATAGGCTCATTGGGCAACCTTCCGAAATGGTGAACGCCTCAGATTCTCTTTTTGAGTGACAGGCTCAACATGTTCTGGATTCACACAAGCGTGGACCCTACACAAGTGGTCGTATACCATTCCCGTGGGTAAGGGCTTCCCGGCTAATTCGGCCGCGTAACGATGGGCGCGAACGTGTCGCCCATCCGGCAAGGCGTACTGCCCGTATCCGTTCCAGTAAAGCGACCCATTCCACAGCCAGCACGGGCCAAGGTCCGGACGGTGCTCCGGAGTGGGTCCATTCCTGTCCACCATCTGGGTAAACCGAACCTCGGTCGGCACGCCTCTGCTAGAAAGGACCCCGCAATCTACGCATCGCCTGTACCCGAGGGCTGTAACGTAGGTGTCGTGGTGAGACGGACGCCTACCAGTTGGGCACAGTACCTTGCCCGACCCACGTACAGCTCTCATGCCATCACCGGGAGCTTGGCAAGAGTCTCCCGCACGTCACACAGATGGGCATACCGCTCCGTAATGGTGCTGGACGAATGCCCGGCGAATACCTGAGCAAGCCGAAGATCCTTGGTCACGTTGTAGACGTTCGTAATGGCAACGTGCCTCATGGTGTGGATTCCACGGCCATACAGGTAGAGGTCAAGGGCCTCCAGCGCCAGTCTCAACGCCTCCTGAATCGACCGCAGGGAACAATGGCCCCCGATGCATACCTGTTCTTCCCTGGGCCCGTCTTTCTTGCTCTGCCGATGGATGATGCAGGGCTTGGCTCGACCCGGGAAGATATACCCCTCTTCCACAGCCGCAGCCCGGCGCTTCAGGATCTCATGCACATGCGGCATGACATCAATGGGGGTTGGATGAAGGGTCTTCTTCTTCCGGCGAGTCACCATGACCCGCTCAGGGAGAATGTCCCCCTTCTCAAGATGGGCGACCTCCGACAGCCGCAGACCCGTACCTACGGCAATCGTGTAGAAGTCGTAATCCCGCTTGAACATCTCGTCCGTTTCTCCGAGTTTCTTAGTCCTGTCCAGCAACGCCTTGACCTGCTCCGGGGTCATGATCTTGGCATCCGCCAACGTCCAGTCCGACACTCCTTTTCCCACGGCTCACCATTACGTCCCCCTTCCTCGCAAATACAAAGCCGCATCTCCTCCCAGCGGCTTTACGCTACGCTGTCCTTCAACACAAACTTCCTAACCACCTTCTTCTCTTCCTTCCCAGCAATCAGGCACAGCTTTTGAATGAATTCATCCGGAATCTTCCATTCGCTGTTCTGGATGATGGACAAGGCATACTTGGCCCATTGGGGTTGCATGAGGTCCCAATCGAGTTCCTGTCGGGTCTTAATGGGCAGTTCTGTAATCCCATCAGGCATGGCAGACAGGCCCCGGCAGGTAGGGCACGGCTTGACGGCATCGTGTTCGATGTCGTTTCTGAGGATGCGGGTAAAGACGTACTTCAAGCCGCTGCAAGTGGAGCATTGGGCGGCTGTTCTATCTTCCGCCCAACCCTTCTCCTTCCTCATCCCGTTGTATGCGTCCTTGAACTGTCCCGGCTTGAGCCGCCAATTGGTCTTCAGGTTCTTGCACAGCTCTTGACAGACGGCATCAAAGCGCAGGCCATCCATCCAGCCGCAGGCTTCTAGGATGGTCTGGGTATAGGTAATCTGCTCCTCCGGACCGATGTTCTGGAGGATGAAGATTCTCTTCAGGGCATCAAAGCATTGCTCTTTGTTCATTTGCTGGCGTCCTTCAAATCCTTCACGTCGGCAAACAGTTTCTTGGTAGTGCCGTTGCCGTTGGGGAAGATCATCTTGTGAATGCCCACGACTGTCTTGTCAGGAGAGTTGTGGATAGCGGCTTCCGCCTTGGCGTATCCGGCGCTCTTGAGCCAGCCTTGAACCCATTTGCGTTGAGTGAGCGAGTCGTTGGGGCAGCCGAGTTCATCCAAGAGTTGCAAGAGCCGCCTTTCGCGTTCTTCATCGGGGCCGAATTCTTTGGGAGCTTCTCCCTTTAGGGCCATCTTGGCGAGCGCCCTTTCTTCCTGTTTGCGTTGCTGATCGTAGGACAGCTTCTTCACCAGCGTTCCTTGGTGCTCCGTCCAATCGTGGACGGTGTACTGATCTCCGTCCTCATCCAGCAGCCTGGAGTCAACCAAGGCGGATATGAACGTCTCGGGCTGTCCCGACCAACCGCATTCGCGGGCGATGAAGGACGGGCTCTTCCTGAGCTTCCCGTCGTACTTCTGGTAGGCCCAAGGGATGATCCAGAGCCGCACCATGTAGCCGAAGGCGTGGACAGGATCAATCTTCAGGAACTTCGCCAAGCAATACACCTTGTCGTCCTCTGCGGCTTTAAGTTGGACTGCGCAATGAGCCATGGCCGATTCTCCCCTCTTCCTCTTCCGCGGGTAGCGGAGTACAAAACGGACAGCACCCGATTCCAGACCAGCCGCCGCACGGGCAGTTCTCCATCCGCCATGCAGCAATTTCAGGGGACAGTTCGATATGCGTATTCACCGGCTCTTTACCCGGACTTCCCGGTGGCAACGCTATCGGAGCCGTCCCGTACTTCTTCCTCTGCCTAGGCTTTCTCCCAGCCTGGGCATCCGCCAGTTTCTTCACATCGTCAGGAAGATCCCGGTAGTGGATCACGCGAAGATTCCCACTTGGGGCTCGCATCGCCTCACGGACGTAAACTCATTCCCCATACCGCGCAACCCCAAGGGGTCTGAATGGAGATAGATTCCCATGCGAATTTTGGTAGGGATGGGCTCCCCACCTAGGGAAGCCCCATCCCCGATAACCCCAGTCACCATTGCCCCTCTCACCATGGCCCTTTACCCTTGATCCCCCGAAGCTGTCCGTTTACTTGATCTCATCCACTTCGATGTCCAGCATGGGAAGGCCCTCTTTCGTGACGGTCTTCTTCTCGGTGCATTCAGCGAGAGCCTTCATAATCTCGTCGCGGCTGTCGAAGAGAGCGACCAGCTTCTCGATGAACTTGTCGTAGTCCGTACTGGTACGGCTGGTGTCGGTGACGGTGATGATGGCCTTGCCAAGCTGAATAGTCCCTCTCGTCTTCTTGATGTTCTTAATCATCTGGATGCGGAGGTCCTTGAGCAGCTTGGTCTTGTCATTGACTTCATCTTTGAGCTTCTTGTATTCAAGGGCCTGCTCCTCGCACAGCTCCTTCCATTCAAGGGCTCCATAGCCTGCCTCCTCCACGGGGACAGGCTTCTCCGCCTTGGGCTCTGAGAAGGGAAGCACCGTGGCTTCCGCTTCGATCTCATGAAGTGGCTGTTTGAAGTGCTCGACCATCTTCTGAAGGTTCTCTTCCACGATGGGGTCTTGCTTGGCCTTGAACGTTCTCATGCGTTGGCCTCCTCATACTTGGGCAGGACTTCATCGAGCCAGCCGCCGAAGGACT
>Ga0196964_10000258_pt1 | contig 39918 bp, 78 predicted proteins | sample S1_10metaG_FD_148615 | JGI IMG/M metagenome (GOLD analysis project Ga0196964, IMG submission 148615) | Soil microbial communities from Anza Borrego desert, Southern California, United States - S1_10 | ecosystem: Environmental > Terrestrial > Soil > Desert | place: USA: California | collected...
CATTTCTCTCGTACTCATCGAATTCTATAGTCCCGCGAGGTGATAGGTAGGCGGTGTCTTCCTGGATGATCTTCATGCATCAGAACGGGATCGAATCGAGCGAATCATCCAACGGCGCCGCATGTGGTGCTACCGCGAGGCTGTTAGGACCATCAAGTTTTTTGCGACGATCCTTGATCGGATTGGCCAGAATGGTGGCTACGATCTTGTCGAGCTTCTCCGGCTTGGTCGCCTGTGCCAGGATCTCACTCGCCATGAAACCGGTATTGGCTTCGAACACAGCGGCGATCGTCATTCGGTCCTGATCCTCGCCATTGTCGTCACGAGTTGAAAGCTCGCGCTGGAGCACCAGCCCGATCTTCTTGCCCATGAGCGCCGGATAGCCCTCGGCGCTGGCCTTTACCATCCGTCGTTCGTTGTTGTCCCATACATCGAATTCAATGGGACCTTCGACAGCCTCTCTTACCTTCGCGCAACACAGGATGGCATTGACTATGCTATTCCCCATGAGGGCTTTACCAGCGGCGTTGACGGTATAAACATCGAGGTAGTTAGCCGTCGCGCCATCCTCGGTCTTTACAGAGAAGCCAACGCCCTCGGTGCCGCGCTTACTCAATAGCTTCTGAGCACGAGTGATGGTGCAAATGTACTTGCCGGTATCCCGGATCACTGATGAGAAGTTGTCGGCCTTGCGGGCTTCGTTTGCGTTCAGTGTCAAAGGCATTTAAGTCTCCAGTTCAAGCAGCTTGTGAAATCTCGTAGTAGGTAGTGATGGCGGCATCCACAGCCGCCAGATCGTTATCGATGTGCTCTTCCTCGAACATCGACATAGGCGTCTTAACCGTATCTGATCCACTGTTGCGGGTGCTGAACACGTAACGACCGTTGATCACCTGGGTGCGCAGCACGATTGTGATGAGGCCTTCCACAGTGATCTTTTCATCCAGGAGCTTGCCGATCGTCTTGGCTTTGACCTGGCCGGTTTCTGTCGTGTCAGTGTGCGAGATCAGATAGACACGCTTGCTGGCGTCGAGCTCGCTAGCGGCCATCAGCACGTCATAGTAGTGGCGGGCCATTTCAGTGAACTTGGCGTATCCGGTCTCATGCGCTCGCGCCATGAACTCTGTTGCCAGCAGGTACTGCAGGTCATCCACTACGATCACAGGCTTGACGGTCTTCTTCATTGCTTCGCAAATCTGATCGCTGCGATTACGTACAAGGATGTTTCCGCCGTCTTTAGTGACGGGTTTCCATTCCTTGTTGCGGAATGGCAGGGGCTTCGGAATCACCTGAATTAGCAGGGTTTGCGAGGGGTTCATGTTTCGGAGACTGGCAGACTTGCCAGTCCCCGATTGACCTAGAATCATTGTCGCGACGCTCATAAGTTCGTTTAGCTCCTAAGTTCTTTCAGGTGGTATCATAGAAATCTATGCAACGCTCGGCGGCTCAGGTTGATTCGGCCGCAGCTGCACGACTTTACGGATTCGAGCGGCCTCCTCATCGATCATGCTGGCGATACGCTCAAGCCAGCAGTGCATCTGCGTGTTAGGCACCGTCTCAGGCAACCGGCTCTGAGCATCGATGAGATATTCGCGAATCGCTCTGGCATCGGTGACTTTCTGCTTAGTCGTGATGGTGACGTAGGTCATGAGCTTCGGCCCTTCCAAGCCTTGATGATCGTTGCGATGCCTTCTGCAAATGCGCTTATCAACCACACGATTCCCAGGAAAACCAATATCCCGTTGCTGGTCGCGTATTCAAAGAATTGAGTCATAGGCCATGAAACTCCATGCACCGCACCAGCCGCACCGTGGAGGCCTGCAGGCGCAGGGTGCTTTTCTTGCTGGCCACCAGCGCCCGCCCAAGAGCATCGCTCGCCATGTTCATGCACTGCGCTGAGCGGTTGAGCGTCTGCCGGAATGACAGCAGGCGCTTGCGCAGCTGGTGGTCGAATTCGAGGGGAGTCATTTCGGCGGCTCCGGCAACGGCATCCAGTGAGTAGCGCTACCGTGGTAGGACATGTTTGAGATGCCCTGAGAATTTCTCGGCCAGCCATGGGATGCATAGCCGCACTCAATACCGTATGGCCCATAGAGAATGACTTTGACGTTGCTTGGCGCTTCATCAATATCTCGCCATTCCCCTGTTGGTTCGCCGCTCCGCCCCTGCGCCTCCGTCAGCTTGCGGTGCAACTCGATGCGAGTTTCGACGTGCTCTCTGAGTTGGCGCTTCAGGCCATCGATCTCTGAAGTAGCCCACTGCTGCTGCTCTTTCAGGTTTTGCTCAAGCTCCGGGATCTTGCGGAGGAGGGCGGCCACAAGCTTCAGCTCCTCTTTCATCTCTGCAGGTATCGATGCGACGTTTGCAAAGTGCTCCACCACTCCGACCACCCGCTCCGCATCCTCGAGCTTCACGTCAGTCATGGCCGAATCCTCTTTCGAAAATCAATAACCAGCTTGCCGTAGCTGTCTAGCCTGGCGACGGCAACGTGGCTAGCCTGATCCTTGCGCATTCCGACGGGCGTGCAGCGCTGGTGGCCGTTCCAGCGCTCTTCGACGCGCATGTTGTCGCGGCTTGTGTGGCAGAACTGAGCGTCCCTGGGATCTTTCCAGGTCGCGCCAACTACACTCGGCAGCCCAGGCTGATGGAAAAAGTTTGTCCAAGTGACGCTCACGACCGCTCCTCGTCTGTTGAAACCCCAAGATAGATCTCGTACAGCCTGCGAAGCCTCGCAGCGATGATCCGGTAGCGAGCCGCCGAGCCAGGCTTGCCGTCTCGCTCTTCGAGCTCCGCGCAGCGCTCGCACTCGTCGGCCATGGCGGGCGTGGTCTCTAGTTCGGCGTCTGTCATATAAGGTCCTCAAGGCCGAGCGAATCCACATACCGCACGTCGGCCGAGTCCTCATCCTCCGCATCGCACTCCAACAGCTCGCGCAGGTCACGGTAGGCATCCCACTCATCCGCGCCGTGGCCGATAGGCAGGCCGAGGTCATAGTCCTCCTCGGTGCAGTGCCACTCACCCATGCAGTCTTGCCAGGTCACCACGCGCACCGTTTCGCCATTGGCAAGAGCCATGAAGTGCGGCACCTTCTCGCTTGAGTCATCGGCGCCTGGCGATGACTGCTGTTGTGGGCCCGCGTCGGTCGGCGCCGGGTCTAGGGGGGCGAGGGCGTGGAGAGTGGAGGCCAGGGCGTTCATACACCCACCAAAAGTTCGTTAACGAGAGGGATGGCGATCAGGGCGAGGGCGGTGATCATGTCTTCCTCAGCTTGTTGCTGAGTTCCATCACTGCACAAACTGCCTCTGCTGTTTCGTGCTCCAGGAATCCAACCTTGAGCCTCCCGGCCCCGCTGTGAGGATCGGACACGTCTCTAGGCTGAGCTAAGATGATTCCCGGTCTGCCAATTTGGGCTTCCGCTTTCGCATGCTCAAAGAGCTGCTTAAGCTGTGCCAGCTGCTTGCTACTCAGATCAAGAAACACGGTTTCTGGGTGTTCGCTCACGTGAATCTCCTCATCGCGTGTGAAGTCCACGGCAGCGCCTCACCCTGCACCGTGCGCACGATTCCCTGCAGGCGGCCGCGGCGAATCAGGCGGACACCGCGTTGTTGAAAAGTCAGGCGCCAGAGGCCGGCGGCTCGCTCGATGACGTCGGCGTATGGTTGGCGGTTACGCATTGGAGCCGGCTCGACGGAATGGGATCACTTTCGCCGAATCGCGCTTGGCCGCGGGCTTCTGGAATGGAAGCTGAACAATCGGCTGACGCCGCTTCGGTACGCTCAGAAAGACCACCTTGAAATCGGATTTGTAGTTCATGCTTCCTCCGGTGCGGCCAGGCGCGCAAAGTCTTCTTGGGCTTCTTGTGGGGTCGGGAACCACTTCGAGCACTTCATCCACTTGCCGGTACGCGCATCCTTCTGGTGTACAGCGAAGCCACTGTCGTGGTCTTCGTTGAAGCACTGACGCACGGCGAAATTGGTGAGCAGGATGTGGGCGGGGATCATGACTGCACCCCATTCCTAATTGAGTTTGCCGCCAACTCTGACTTCCGGACTTCGACGCCTGGGAATGGCAACTGGTCAGTCAGCCCTTTGGTGATTGCATCCCTCGCCCAGCTCGGCAGGTGCTTGTAGTGAGGCAGCAGCGCTGAGACTCCCAAGTGCGCCATCTGTTGGCCGATAGACCGAAAGTACTTGGCGCTCATCACAGCACCCCCTGCAGCGCTCGCAGCACGCCGCCAATCGCCATCAGGTAGCCGCCGCACATCACTAGGGCGAGGCCGATTTCGCGGTGGAGGGCGTTACTCATCGGAGTCTTCCTCTGAGAGCGAAAAGGCCTCGATGCTGACGCCAGTCTCACAACCCAGGAGGACGATGGACGTGCTGAACTCGCCGTGCAGGCATCGAGACTCGACTTGGATGTCGCCGTACAGGTCCTGCTGCTCGCGGAGTTTTTCTATAAGGGCAGAGATCTTCACAGCTGCCTCCCCTGCGCCACGCAGTCGTATTGAGAGAAGGGGCGGATGCCCAGGCGGTGGTTCTCTTTGATGGCCCAGCCGTGGCCGACGATGGTCAGAACCTGGTAGGCACGGCGAGCCAGTGACCATCTCTCAGAGCGCTGGGCCTTGTGGTCCAGCCACGTGCCGAGTGCCCAGTGGCCGGCGATGTACAGCGCGTTGGTCAGGAGCACCGTTGTGTGCGAGGGCTGATCGGATCCAAAGGCCAGCGAGGCGAGGTTGTTGCCTTCCCTGAGGCAGTCCGGTGCGCCGGCTATGGTCACCGTCTGCGCCGTGTCGAGCAGCATCAGGCCGGTCATGAAGACCTGCATGTTCCGGCCGCCCTCGGTCTTGAAGCCGAGCATCGGTGCCTTGTGCGGGCGCTCGGCCGGCAGCTGGTGAGCGACGGTGGGGTTGGCCTGGAGATAGGCAGCTACGTTGCCCTCGACGTCCTTGAGGTCGGCGCGGGCGGCCATGCCGATCATCGAGCCGATGCACAGCAGGAGCAGCAGAGTGCGGGCTACGCACGCTTGAAACTCGACGTACCGACGGCGGGCGCGGCGCTCGAGCTCCTCGGCAATCTGGTCGAGCTCCTGGAGCTGAGTCTCAAGGATCGAGGAATACGGGTACTCCGCGATACGCCGCTGCAGGTCACCCTGGGCGCGCCGTAGCGTATCGGCTGAGAGGGCGGAGAGGAGGATCTGACTCGGCATCTGCTTTCCCCATCGGAGGTGATGGGGAGGGAGATTACCCGGGGGTAAAGCGACCGTCAATACCCGCAGGTAAAGTTTTTGAGCAAAAAAAGCCCGGCTCTTGGCCGGGCGGTATAACCAGTTGAACGGGAATCTAGTGACGCAGGTTCGCTATAGCGTTCGAGATCTCTTCGAGTTGTAATTCCAGCTTCCGGATCCTGCTGTTTATGTCCCAGCCGACCAGAACCACTAGGATCGCGATGAACCAAAGCATCATTGTGTCGCCGGCTGTACAGTCGGCGCTCCTTTGCAAGCGATGATCAACGTGCGGTTTATGACCGACCCAGCGGTGAGGGTGCTGGGGTTAGCGGTCACCAGCACGCCACCATCAGTTGAAGAAGTGAAGGTGTCGTATCCACGCTCCTTGCATATGCCTCCCGCCTTCTTGAAGCACCCGGCCCAGCTGTTCGCGAGACCATCGCAGCTGATCGAGAATGCCTCGCGGCCATCCGGAGCATAAGTCTTGCTTGCGAAGGTGCAGCCGCTAACCAGCGCCACGGCTCCCAGCGCGATTACGATTCTTTGATACATTCGCTTCTCCCTGTTTCTTTTTTCGTACGGGGCGACTCGGAACAATCTCCCGGGTGGCCAGCCCGACCATGTAGGTCGAAAGCAGCTCATCTGCCTTGCGCTTCGCGCTATCTGACAACCGCTCGTAAGTCTCCGGAGGAACACTAAAGGGCCAGTATTTTTGCCCTTTAGAATCATCATTCTCGGTATTTGGGTTGCTCATCCACCCGGGCATTTTCCCCATGACTGCCTCGAGCTCTGTGGCCATATCGCCACTGATTGGCTTGATGCCCTTGCGCATCCTGCTCACATAGCTCTCGCTTAAGGGAGCCGCGCCCGGCGCGCGGGCGGCTGTGACACGCTCCGCCAAAGCAACCGCGCTGCCAGCTTGCTCGATAAGAAGTTCGAGTTTTTTGCGCCTGATGGCAGCTAGATCATTTTCCATCCGGCAATGGTAGGCGTCTTTACTCCAAGGTAAATTCCCCTGGGGTATTGACATCGCTTTACCCAAGGGTAAAGTCAGCCCGATGGAAGAACTTCGCTCGTACCTCAACTCGCTCTCCGTATCCGAGCAAGAGTCATTTGCATCGAGATGCGGAACTTCGCTCGCGTATCTCCGAAAGGGAATCTCTAAGGGGCACAAATTTGGCCCAGATTTGGTGATTGCCTTTGAGCGAGAGTCGGGTGGGGAGGTGACCTGCGAGTCTATCCGCCCTGACGTTGACTGGGCGTACCTGCGTAACTCGGTGATGCGGCCCAACGCATCCACAACGCCTCTGACTTGAGGCAGCCTCGACATGCTCTCCCCCTCCCATCAAATCAGTCCATCCTTCGTGGACTTTCTGTGTAGTCCGATTCCTTCGAGTGGACGCTGCTCCAGTCGTCGCATGTCGGCAACATCGGACAATACTCATGTCTCTCGTGAGGGTTCTTTCACTTTGTCGCGCAATCCGCGGGAAAGGTTGCATGTGCATTGCAACAGGTTAAGGGAATCCCTGACACGCGGGCACCTGTACGAAGGTATCAATTCAGGAAATGACTGCAGTGCGAGTGTCATCTGGACGACACATGGCAGCTGTGAATCCGCAGCCGGCCCGGTGGACATGGGTTATGTCCGTCCTCAGACGGTTCTGACAGCGATCTCAGGGAATCCCGTAGTTTATTTGACCTCGCGAAAGTCGCTGGGCTGCACTCAAGCGCAAGCGCAACGCCTATCCAACTGTTCCAGTTCCGAGGAGGTGATGCCTCATGCCACGCGGACCACTGAGTCCCTACGACGCATCTGTGAGTCACCGCGGCGCGCGCATGCGGTAACAACACGCGCTGATGTTGAACAACCGAATTCGAGAGCCGGAGAGCAGAGGAGGGTCACGGCCTATCTGGGCACGAACTGTCACGTCGTCCCGGCTATCGATCCATTCAATGCTGCCCGCCACCAGCTTCGGATCACTGGTGGAAGTAGCCGAGCTCAATGTCCGAGAAGGGCTCAGGTGAAAGTCACTTCAGTTGGCCGGGTGGCGCCATCCCCCTGCGTGCAAGCCCCTCGCTCATCGAGCGCTTGCACCTTCGCAGCTGGGACGAACGGCTGCGCTTTCTATAACGAGGTGGGCGCGTGAGAAAGCTCACCGACATCCAGCTGCGAATGCTCCGCTACCTCGATAGCGGCATGAGCTCGGAAGAGATCTCGAACCTGACCATGACCAACCCGAGCACGGTCAGGAATCACATCAGCCGGATCATGAAGAAGTCTCGCTGCCGATCTCTATTCCAGCTCGGCAGATGGGCCATGCGCAATGGGTATCTCCAAGTCGATACAAAAACGGTCACAGACCGGGAGTTGCGGGTATGAACAAGGGCGCAAAGCAGACCGTGTATCGAGAAACGCTGAAACCCGTGGATCTCAGCCCAAAGCTCAAAGAGATGCTCCGTCTTCTCGCCGCCGGCAAGACAACGCACCAATGCGCGCCTTTGCTAGGAATCACTGAGCGCAGCTCTGAGTGCTATCGCCAGAAGATCATGGAGCTCACCGGTTGTCGCACGCCTGTAACTCTCGGTGTTTGGGCCGCTCAGCACGGCTACGCCCCTAGCGATAAATCCTAAGGGGTAATTGTTGAGAGATATTTTCAGCCGTGTATAACACTCACCGATGAACCACTCAGAAGTCATCTGCCGCAGCTCTCCAGGCTATTTCGACCTGGCGTACGCCCTCGAGATGGCGGCCACCTGCAAGCGGCTCTCTGGTTTCGACTTCCGGCCGTACTACTGCCGCTGCTGCACCAAGTACCACCTGAAGACCAAGAAGCAGAAGGAGCGGGTGTGAAAATCTACATCAGCGGACCCATCACCGGGATTCCCGATGGCAACAGACGCGCTTTCTCAATGGCCTCGATGCAACTCGACATCGCCGGCCACGAATCTGTCAGCCCGCATAACAACGGCCTACCGGCTGATGCGTCGTGGCAAGAGCATATGCGTGCCGATATTAGGATACTGATGGATTGTGAAGGCATGGCCTTATTGCCCGGTTGGCGCCAAAGCAAAGGCGCACAGATCGAAAGAGACCTTGCCCTGAGCGTTGGCATTGTCGTGAAGCCGCTTGAAGAGTGGTTGCCATGACCGCCCCCTGGTGGCTCTACCGCCTAATCGTGCGCTGGCGCTCCTGGCGCAACATGGGCGCTCTGCTCAATCGCCGCGTCGAGGTCGAGAACGCACTGCTGGACGCATACAAGACCGGAAAGGGCATCGATGCCGAGCAGTGCCGACTGCTGGCGTACAAGCTGGGAGTGCCGCAGCAATGAGTCATCTCAAGAAGATACTCACGAGCGTCATTCTGGGCGCCAGAGACGGCTTTGCCATTTCGGGCTTCGTGATCACCATCCTGTGTGTCCTGGCCACGTGTGCAGGCTGCGCAGCTCGCCCAGCCCCGACCGCCTACCGCATCGAGCTCGAGGTCTACGTCCGTGACCCGCAAGCCCTGTGCCGGCGCGCCTGGGACATCGCGGTGCCACGGTTTGGGCTGTCAGTGGCCGAGGCTGTGACGATGACGCGCGGGGAGTTTGTGGCTTCGAAATGCCTGGCTGTTGTTTATCAGACAGCTGCCGTCGATGAAGTGGTGAGCGCTGGGATTCACGTCAAGGAGATATTGCAGTGAGCAGATCTGGCTATTCAGATGACTTGGATGTTCTCCAGCTCGGTCGCTGGCGCGGGATCATTCGAAGCGCTAGCAAGGGGCAGCGCGGCCAGGCTTTCTTTCGCTCATTGGTCGAGGCCTTGGATGCCATGCCAGACAAACGTCTGGGCAAGGATGACATGGTAGATGACAGCGGCTGCATGTGTAGCTTGGCTGCTCTCGCCAAGCACCGCGGCAGTGATCCTGATCGCCTGAACCCTTACGACTACAAGTCTTTGGGCCAAGAATTCAACATCGCTCATCAGCTCGCGCGGGAAGTCATGTACCACAATGACCAGGGCACATGGAAACGTGAGACGCCCGAGGATCGCTGGTTGCGTATGCGTAACTGGGCCGCGGAGCAAGCAGGACTGCCAGCTGCATGACCCCCGACCCCCAGGACGCCGTCACGCTGGCCCAGGAGCTGCGCATGGACCCGGAGCTGGAGGCGGCCATCGCCATCACCAACGTCGAGCTCAATGCCGCACAGGCCGAGTTCGAGCGCGTGCGCGGCATCGTCAAGCTCGATGAGTACCTGCGGGTGTGGCGGCGGTTGGAAGACCTTAAGCGGCAGGCGGGGGTGCGATGAATTGCAGCGCGCATAGGTTAGCTACCGAAAAGGCGGTTTCCCGAGCCGCCCTGGCGCGCTGTTCTCTATCTCGGGGTGCTACGGGAGCGCGAATGGCGAAGACATATTCGGAAAAGCTTCTGGATCCGAGGTGGCAGAGAAAGCGACTCGAGATCCTGGATAGATCAGGTTTCAGCTGTGAGTCTTGCGAGGCAACCGACAAGACCCTGCATGTGCACCACAAGCTGTACCGAAAGGGCGCAATGCCTTGGGAGTATTCCGACCATGAACTCGAGGCGCTATGCCATGAGTGTCATGAAGAGAAACACTCAGTTAGAAAGCGATTGGATGAAACGCTAGCGCGGCTCTCCGCCGGAGAGATTGAGCAGGTGCTAGGTTTCGCGCTTGGCTGCCTGGCACTTGAGGAGCTTTTCCCAGACGAGGTGGAGGAGGAGCTTAAAAATCATACGTACCAGCTCAATGGCTGGTCGGAGTCTCGAGGATTCTACGCAAGGCTCGCATTTCCTGTTCAACCCGAAGAGCTGGAAGAGTTTATGTCGATAGAGCCGCTCGACAGCAGGGCTGTCTTCGAGATTACCGTCCATGGGCTGCCATCAAAGCGAGAAGAGCAGTAATGCGCCCATACGCAACCGTCTCTCCTTTGTTCTGGACCGGCGCCACCGGCAAGCGCCTGCGAAAAGATCCTGATGCGCAGAGGGTTGCGTTTTATCTCATCACCAGCCCGCACTCCCATCAGAGCGGGCTGTACTACTTGCCAATGATGTACCTATGCCACGAGGTTGGCATATCTCCGGAAGGGGCTTCGAAGGCCCTTCGATCGCTATCTGAAGATGGATTTTGCGTATACGACGAGACCTCGGAGTGGATCTGGGTCAAGGAAATGGCTGCTTGGCAGATAGGCCAAGGCCTGCAGGCTTCAGACAAGCGCTGCAAAGGCGTTCAGCAATACCTCCTGACAGTCCCCGAGTTGCCCTTCATCGCAGAGTTCATCGCCAGGTACGGGGATGATTTCCACCTTTATATAGCCCCAGGCAAGGGATCAAAAAGCCCCTTGGAAGGGGCTTCCTCTGAACAGAACAGATCAGGAACAGAACAGGAACACAACACACCAGAAGCTCGCGCCTCCGGCGCTGATGACAAACCTGCTCGCGCAAAGGGAACACGGATCGCTATCCCGTTCCCGCTGACAGACGCGATGCGCTCCTGGGCTGCCGAACAGTACCCGAACGTCGATGTGAAGGCCGCTACGGCTGAGTTCGAGGATTACTGGGTCGGCGTGCCAGGGCCGAAGGGGTTGAAGCTTGATTGGGTTGCTACCTGGAGAAACCGGATCCGTGATGTCTCGCTTCGGCAGAAGCGGAATGGCTATGCAAGCCAGCAGATTGCAGCGGCGCCACGAGCGAGGGCCTTCGGAACATGAGCGCCACAATCCTCGAAGCCGAAAACACCCTGCTTGGCCGGCTGATGCTGGACAACTCGCTGTTGCAAACCGCAGAGCTCGCAGCGACGGATTTCCTCAGCGCCCAACACCGGCAGGTCTACGAAGCCATCTGCACGATCACGGCAGACGGCGAAGTTGCCGAACCCGTGACGGTCGCGGATTTCCTCGAGCGAGCCACCGGCCGGAAGTGGCTGCAGGTCACGACGGGCATGGTTGCGGACAACTTCCGGGGATCTGGCATCGACAGCTACGCCCGAGCGATCAAGACCGCGGCAAGAACGCGGCAAGCGCTGCAGATTGCCGCGGAGTTGCAGGAGGCTGCGAACAACGACGTTGCCGGCGCGGTGGACTACGCGATCCGCCAGCTGATGGCGATCAACGCGACCTCCCAGGACTGGCATTGCCACGTGAAGTCGGCGGTGGGTGCCGCGATTGACCTCATCGACCAAGCGCACCAGGCCGATGGCAAGCCGACCGGGATCAGCACCGGCATCCGTGACCTGGACGACAGCCTCGGCGGGATGCACGGCGGTGACCTGATCGTGGTTGCAGCTCGGCCGGCAATGGGCAAAACAGCCTGGGCGCTGAACACCATGCTGGGTTCTGGCGTCGCAACCGGCATGGTCAGCGGTGAGCAGGGACGCGCGCAGATCGGGATGCGCCTGATGGCAATCAACGGCTCCATCAGCTTGCACAACATGCGCCGAGGCAAGCTCGAGGATGCAGAGTGGGCCCGCATCAACGCCGCAGCCAATGCGCTCTCAGCGCGCCCAGTCTGGCTGTTCGATCGACCCGGGCCATCGATCCAGGACATCCAACGTCAGGCCCGTCGCTGGAAGTACGAAAACAACATTCGGCTGCTGCTGGTGGATTACATCCAGAAAATCACCGGCGGTGAAGGCCGAGACATGCGGTTGCAAGTCGGTGACGTCGTAACGCAGCTGAAGAACATCGCCCGCGAGCTCGACATCGTGGTGGTGGCATTGGCGCAGGTGAGCCGTGACGTCGAGAAGCGGCCAATGGGGCAGGACGGCATGGGCCGGGTGCCGTACATGGGCGACATCGCAGAGTCAGGGCACATTGAGCGCGAGGCCGACCAGATCTACACGCTGTACCGCCCCTTCGAGTACGAGGCAGAGGAGCGATTTCGAGGCATCGCCTTCGCCAACGTCTGCAAGAACCGCCACGGCCCGACCGGGATCATCAAGCTGGCCTGGCGAGGTGAGTATCTGCAGTTTGGAGATCTTGCGCATACCGAGCGTCAATGGATGGCAGCATGAGCAAAAACAAACCAAAGACCGCAGCCGAAGCCCGCCGCTCCCGCAACGGCGGTGGGGGGTTCTTGGGGATGGAGGAGCTAGACATAGTGGCTGGCCCGGCCGTTGGAATTTGCAGTGCCTGCAATCGCAAGACGTGGCAGCCCAGGCATGTCGGGCATGCATGCATGTTCCCGTCGATGAACGGCGGCATATGCTACGGCGTACTGAATCCGATGCAGCCATGACCCGCCCCAACGGACTGCCGAGTACCCTGACGTGGGCGGCTGACCCTGAGCGCAAGCGTACGTGCTCGAACTTGGGCCACGTGATCACCGGGGCGCGTCGCATGAACCTTGTTGTCTACAACGCATGGGCCGGCGAGCCTCACCAGAGCAAGCACCTCCATCAGGACTGCGGTGCCGATGGCCTCAAGTGGTGCAAGTTGGCCTGCGAGCGGCACGCCAACGCTACACCCCAACCCCAAAATTCAATCACTGAGGTGGCCGGCTCATGACGCTAACAGGCAATCGCTGCAGGTGCTCTGGATGTGGCGAGTACTTCAACTCGACCTCCATGTTCGATCGGCATCGCGCAGGCGACTGGAAGGACCGAGGATCGAACCGCAGATGCCTATCACCTGCTGAACTGTCGGAGCGCGGTTATCTCAAGAACTCAGCTGGGTTCTGGATACGCGAGGGAATGCCCGCCAGCCTTGGCAGGGAACGCGCCAGAGACGAGATATCAGTTTTCGAATGCCAGAGCACAGCCCATCAACCGCAGCAGGCGCTGCGATAGGAGACAGAGCGATGTTCAATCAGCAGATCGATCCGAAGTACGCGAACGTAGTCAGCAGGGCCAAGGATCTCTCACAGCAAGGCGCTATCGGGCTACAGCCACAGGCATTCCAAGGATTCGAACAAGCTATGCCTGTGAATATTGCCGATACTCTCGTGGCTGTCGCAGCGGCCAGGCTGCAAGACCGTTGCGCAGGTATCTACTCTCTAGCCGACCGCCTGGAGCGCATTGCAGATCGCGTTTTTGGAGAGGTGGCCGACAAGGACCCCACTGGCAATGCGCCAAGTGGCCCGGGTCAGGCAGGGCAACTGGATCATGCTTTCAATTGCACCGATGCTGCACTTGCGCGAATCGAGCGTGCCGTGTCACGGCTGGAGCGTGTCTGATGAACCTCCCCGACATCGAACTCGTCTCCGCCAAAGTCCACGAAGCCTGGATGGACAGCAAGCGGGCGAAGGGCGTCACCTCGCGGCTGTCAGAGCTGGGCGAGGAGCTGATGGTGCCGTACGAGCAGCTCTCCGAGTCCGCCAAGGAACTTGACCGCGGCACGGTGCGCGCTGTGTATGCGGCGATCGAGGCGGCGCGATGATCACCATCGGCATCGATCCTGGCCTTACAGGCGCGATCGCTGCGGTAGACCAGAGCGGTCACTACGAAGTCCACGACCTGCCTGTGCAGCGCGACAAGTCACTGGCATGGATAGACGGCGCAGAATTGGGCCGCATCGTCAGGGCATTCGGTGCCGCGCACTACATGACCGGCATCATCGAACGCGTCTCAGCCATGCCAAAGCAGGGCGTCGCTAGCAGCTTTGGGTTCGGAGTCAACTTCGGCAGCGTGCTCGGAGTGATCCAAGGGCTTGGCATTCGCCTTGAGCTCGTGACGCCAGCCAAATGGAAGCGTGAGATGGCGCTTGGTTCGGACAAGGACGCAGCCCTGCACAAGGCGCGGCTGCTGTTCCCGCTGGCTGACTTGCGCCTCAAGAAGCATGACGGCCGCGCAGAAGCTCTTCTGCTCGCTCACTGGTACATCACCAAAGACAAGGGGAAGGCGAGGGCGGCGGCGTGAGCAATCTATCTGATAGACAATCAATATCTATCAAAACAATCAAGTAGCGTATGTCTAGAGGTGGTAAAAGGCCGGGTGCAGGAAGGAGAGCGGGTGTGCCTAACAAGGCTACCAGCAATGCGCGAGAAGCGATTGCTCGCTTTGTTGATGGCAACGCCGATCAGCTTCAAGAGCTGTTGGATGAGATTCGAAGAGTCTATGGTGCAAAAGCCGCATGGGATTGCATCATGGATCTCGTCGAGTATCACATCCCAAAGTTGCAGCGCGCCGAAGTCGAGATCCAGGGCGAGATGACCCTAAGGCATGCAAACGAGCTATCAGACGACGAGCTTGCGAGTATCGCCGGCACAGGCAGCCAGCGAGTTGCTGAGACGGCGTAGCGCTCGTCGAAATGCCATCGACTTCGTTGCCTACACTACGCCCCGCTGGTCGCCAGGCCCGATCCATAGGGCGATCTGCGAGCAGATCGACCGAGTTCGCCGCAAAGAGATTGACCGGCTCCTTCTGCTCTGCCCGCCGCAGCACGGTAAGTCCCAGATCAGCAGCCGTCGCGCACCAGCGCTGTTCCTTGCCGACGATCCGACCGAGGACATCATTCAGGTCTCTGCATCTGCAGAACTCGCTGAAGGCTTTGGTCATGACGTGCGTAACTGCGTCCGCAGCGAAGAGTTCCAACGACTCTTCCCCAAAGTCACACTCTCAGAGGACAGCAGTGCTCGCGGCCGATGGCACACCAATCACGGTGGCAGTTACTACGCTGTTGGCGTCGGTGGACAGCTCTACGGACGCGGCGGGATGGCCATCATCGATGACCCTTTCGGCACCTGGGAGGACGCACAGAGCGAACTCCAACGCAACAAGGTCTGGGAGTGGTACACCGGCACTCTCTACAACCGCGTGCGCCCTGGGAAGCCAATCATCGTGATCCAACACCGGATGCACGAGGATGACTTGGTGGGTCGGTTATTGGCGCAGCAGGCTTGCGGAGGCGATCGCTGGGAGGTCATCGAGCTGCCAGCGCACATAGACAACCCTCCATGGCCGCAGCGCTATGACGGTGCCGCATTGGCTCGTATCCGGCAGAACATGGATAGACGCCAGTGGGCGGCGCTGTACATGCAGAACCCGACGCCAGAAGACGGCACGTTCTTCAAGCGGGAGCAGTTCGAATTGTTCGACCCGTCCAAGGTGCCGGCATGCCACAAGTACCAGACCGGTGACTTTGCGGTGACAGAGGATGGCGGAGACTGGACTGAGATCGCTACGCACGGATACTTGAATGAGGACCTGTACCTCGCAATCGAGGGCTGGCGTGGGCGCACGACGGCCGATGTTTGGATAGAGCAGCTCATTGACCAGGCAGAGCGGCAGAACCCCTTCGCATTTTTCGGTGAGTCAGGGCCGATTCGGCGGGCCATCGAGCCATTCCTAACCAGGCGAATGCAGGAGCGCTCTGTGTTTGTGCCGTGCGAGTGGCTGACTCGTGGCAAAGACAAGCCAACCGAGGCGCGTCCGCTTCAGGCTATGGCCGGACTCAAGCGCATCAAGATCGCAGACACGGAGTATGGTAACAACCTGTTGTCGCAACTCCTCAAGTTCCCGGCTGGTAAGCATGACGATGCCGTCGATATGGCTGTTCTGATGGCCAAGGCGGTCCATGAGGCCCACCCAGCCATCGTTAAGCCCAAGCAAGCGCCGCCGCCGCCAAAGTGGTCGGCTAAGCAGACCATCAACGAAATGATTCAGCAGCACAGCCGCAAGCGTCGCGGGGGAGAGTGGTAGATGAGCGATCGAATTCATGAGGCGGTTACGGTCGCCGAGCTGACCGGCACCAACGACAACGACGTGCTGTGCACGGTCAACGCCAACGACTATGACACCTGGATCCTGGGCAGCACGGCCGGCGCCATGGATGTCTTCGTGAGCCTGGACGGGACGAACTTCCTGGCATCTGCAGTGGCGCTTGAGGACATGGTGTCCACGACGCCTGCGACACGCGTGGTCGTCACCGCTGCTGGAAGACCCTTCAAGCTTCAGATCAAGTGCAAGCTGATCCGCGTGCTCCAGAACGGCGCTACGGGTGTTGCTGGCGGCCGTCTGGTTGGCTATCGCACGACATGAGCGAAGAGCAGGTCGAGCAGATCGAGCGCAAGCCGGCAGAGGAGCAGCCTGCCGACTTCGTGCGCCGCTGGCTGATGGAGTGGACGCTCGCCGACAGCAACGAGAAGACCTGGCGCGAGCAGGCGAAGCACTGCTACCAGATCTACGAGGGCGGGGCGCCGACGAAGGATGGGCACGCTCGAACCGATCGCAGCTTCAACATCCTCTGGTCGAACACCGAGACCTTGCTGCCCGCTGTGTACAACAGCGCGCCACAGCCTGATGTGCGTAGGCGTTTCCGGGATGCTGACCCGTTGGGCAAGGCTGTGTCGATGGTTCTCGAGCGCGCGCTGTCGTATGCGATAGACACCGAGGACTTCTACGACACTCTCGAGGATGCGGTCCTGGATTGCATCGTCACTGGGCGCGGCGTCGTGCGGGTGAAGTACGAACCGAAGTTCGCGCCGATCATGGATGCGGCTGGCGAGCCGATGATGCTGCCGTCTGAAGAAGGCCAAGAGCCGCAGGCGGCTGAGCAGAAAGTCTCCGAAAAGTGCGTGATCGAGCACGTGCAGTGGGATCGCTTCCGCCGCGGGCCTGGGAAGCGGTGGCGCCACGTGCCATGGATCGGATTCGAGCACGACTTCAACCGCGAGCAGCTCGTGGAGATGTTCGGCGAGGAGTTGGCGGCCAAGGTGCCGCTTAACTACCCCGAGGGCATGGACAAGTGGAAGGACGAGGAGAAGAAGGCTTTTGGCACCGCCCAGGTGATCGAGATCTGGGACAAGGACACCATGCAGGTCATCTTCATCAGCACTGGCTGGAAGGACGGCCCGCTGCTGGTTGAGCAGGATCCGATGGAGATCGACGGCTTTTGGCCCATCCCCAAGCCCATGCTGGCTATCAAGAACGGCCGCAGCATTGTCCCGCGGCCGCTGTACCACATGTACGAGGTGAAGGCTCGCGAGCTCGAGCGCATCAGCCAGCGGATCAACGCCATAGTGCGGGTGTGCAAGGTGCGCGGCGTGTACGACTCGACGATGAGCGAGGTGACGAAGCTCCTGGATGAGGCCGACAACACCGACATGATCCCGGTGCAGAACACGGCCAAGTACTACCGCATGGGCGGCCTACAGAAGGCGATCTGGATGATGCCGGTGGGCGAGATCGCGAACGTCCTGGCAGCCCTCTACCAGGCACAGAACGAGTGCAAGCAGACGATTTACGAGCTCACGGGTATTTCGGACGTGATCCGTGGTGCTACCGAGGCGAGCGAGACGGCCACGGCCCAGCGGCTCAAGGCACAGTTTGGCGGCCTGCGTCTCAAGACCCTGCAGCGCGAGGTGAAGCGCTTCGGGCGCGATGTGATGCGCCTCATCGCCGATGTGATGTGCAGCAAGTACGACTGGCAGACGTTCGCCGAGATCACTGGATTGCAGTACCCGACGGCCCAGGAGAAGCAGGCCGCGCAGATGCAGCTTCAGCAGGCGCAGCGCACGCCGCCGCAGGTTGATCCCATGACCGGCCAGGCTATGCCGCCACCGCCCCCGGATCCGGCCATGCTCAAGGCCGCCGAATCACCGAGCTGGGAAGAGATCAGCGAGGTCATGAAGTCCGATCGCCAGCGCTGCTACAAGGTCGATATCGAGACCGACAGCACCATCGCCGAGACGCTCGAGATGGACATGGCGGGCATGCAGGAGGCGCTGACGGCGATCATGACGTTCATCAGCGGCGCCATGCCCGGGCTGCAGTCGGGGATGATCAGCATCGACCTGATCAAGTCGGTGGCGCTGTCGATTGCCAGGCGCGCGCGCATGGGCTCGGCCGTCGAGGATGCTATCGAGCAGATCCAGCAGCCGGCACCGCCGCAGCCTGATCCAGCGATGGTCCAGGCAGCCGACGAGGCCAAGGCCGGTCGAGAGGAGAGCGGCAAGGCCGTCGGCGAGGTTAAGGCCATGATCGAGAAGATGATGCAGGCCGTGCAGCAGCCAAAGCGCATTCGCGCGCAGGCGAATCAGATGGGCGAGATTGACGGAGAGTTGGTTGATGCGTAGCAAAAGCCTGAAGCTTGAGATGATCGAGTCGGATGTGATCGCCAGCCTTCGCAAGCCGACAGTCAGAGACATGCCGACTTCATTCAGCGATCTTGTGAGCGGTGCATTTAGGGCCAAGCGCATCACTTACCGCCGGCACGGGCTAAACGGCGAGCTGCTGAAGCCCGCGAGCTGCTGAAGCCTATGCATCATCGATTCGAGGTTAAGGGTGGAGAAAGCCACAGCCAGGCAATAGCTCGCAACCTAACCAAGAGCAATTCACTGTTCGCGAGGCTGTGCAAGCAATGAGCAAAGGCGGGCTGGACAATTGGAAGGACGATATCAAGCCTGACGATCAAACGATGGGCGCAGATGGCGATCGGTATTGCATTTGCGGCTCGAAGTGGAAGCAATGGCCGTCATGCACCATGTCTCAATGCATATTGCGCGATGGGCGCGCGAGAGTGCAGCTGGAGAGCAAAGATGCCTCGCCGTAGATACGTCTGGGATCCCCACGCCATCGAACCTCGCGACGGCAGCATCGGCTGCATGGTCGAAGTAAGCGCTGACTACCAGCAGACGACCGAGGTGCACTACGTGCGCGGTGACACGCCGGGCTACGTGAGTCCAGTGACAGGCAAGTGGATCGACGGCGCCAGAGCACGACGCGATGACCTCGCCCGCACTGGATCGCGCCCGTGGGAGGGCATGGCGGCCGAGAAGGCGCACGCCCAGCGCCAGCAGCAGTACGTCGAGCAACGCTACGAGAAGCGGCTGGATGAGGCTGTGCGGCGCGCTTATTACCAGCTGTCGCCCGCGAAGCGACGGCATTTGGGGGGATGATGCTGCTACGGATTTTCGGTGCTCCCTTGTGCTTTCTGCGGAAGATCCATTGGACGGTTCAGTGGAGATTTCCCGCTAGAGGTGTAGAGGGGCACAACTACAGCTTGATCCCTAACACGAACCTTCCCAAGTGTCGTTCATGCGGGAAGATCGGGCGCCCCGTGCCTGATGAAGTGCGCCGGGAAATTGAACACGAACGACGTCGCACGTCTCCGGAGAATTGAATGGCAGACAACGAACCGAGTACCACCGAAACATCCACGAGTGCCACCGTCGAGACGACAGCGGCACCTTCGATGGAAGACACGATCCGGTCCACCCTGGCCGAGATCAAGACGCGAGGTAGCGATGACCAAGCGGGAGCGCCGGAGGCTTCGAAAGATCCTGAAGGCAGCCCAGGCCGAACTCGCGACCCTGCCGGCCGATTCTCCAAGGCCGCTGCTCCTGATGACGGTAAGCCAGGCACTCCAGCTGTCAAAGCCGAAGCGCCTGCCGCCACCGACACTCCAGTAGCGGACAAGTTCGCCGAGGCGCCGAAGTCGTGGAAGTCAGAGCGCAAGGCCGAGTGGGCCACGCTACCGCCGACCGTACGGGAAGAGATCCACCGGCGTGAGGAGGACTTCCACCAAGGCATCGAGAAGTACCGCGGCAAGGCGGCGACGTTCGACACCTTGGATGCTGTGATTCGTCCGCATGCCGACGTGTTTCAGGCGGCCGGACAGAACGCAGTAGAGAACATCAGTGGATTGTTGAACTTCCAGCGCACTCTCTACAACGGGAGTGACGCAGAAAAGGTCTATACTCTATTGCAAATTGCTTCCAATGTTGGTATCAAGCCGGAAGCAATAGTGGAGGGTCTAAACAACCCTCAGCGTGCGCCGGTTCAAGATCCGCGATACGACAGCCTCTTACGAGATCTTCAGGAAACGCGTCAGATCGTGAGCCAAGTGAAGCTGGCGCCGGTGATGTCTCAGGTCGAATCGTTCATGGCTGACCCTAAGAACGAATTCGTCGGCGAACCGGAAGTCCAGGCAGAGATGGAGCGATTGTTGAAGTCGGGCAGTGTTCAGACGTTGCAGCAGGCCTATGACAAGGCATGCCGTCTGAGCGACTCAGTGCAAGCCAAGGTGGAAGCGCGCAAGCGCGAAGCTGAGGCGAAGCAAAAGGCGGACCTAGCCGCCAACGCCCGCAAAGTCTCTTCGATCAATGTTCGCACCCGTGGGGCGACCCCTGCCGGTTCAACAGCGAAGGGCACGATGGAAGACACCATCAGGGCACGTCTGGCCGAGTTAAAGGCTGAAGGACGCGCGTGATGGAGGCTATCACCGTGTTTGGAGCCTTGAACTACCATGGCAGTACCTGCCTCTACGTCATTTACGACGTTCACTGAGCTTGTATCGACGACTTTCCGCAATCACAAAGGCGAGTTCGTCGATAACGTTTCGAACCACAACGCGCTGTTCCGGCGCATCACCGAGAAGGGCGGCGTCGAGAAAGAAGACGGCGGCCTTTCGATCACTCGAAACATCGATTTCGAGGACAACCAGACCTACCAGCGCTACAGCGGGTACGACGAGCTCAACATCTCCAATAGCGAGGTGTTGAGTTCGGTTGAATTCGCCTGGCGCCAGGTCGCGATCCACGTCACGGCCTCAGGCGAGGAAATCCGCAAGAACAGCGGCGAATCCCGCATCGTCAATCTGGTCAAGTCTCGCCTTCAGAACGCCAAGCGCTCGATGGCGAATGGCATGTCTGCCGACTTCTACTCGGCCGGCTCGCTCACCAACCAAATCAACGGCCTGCAAGCGCTGATCTCCGATGCCGGCACCGGCACTGTCGGCGGCATCAACAGCACGACCTTCACGTTCTGGCGAAACATCGTGCAATCGGCGGCTTCTCCCCTCCAGGGTGGCGGTGCCATCACTCCGAGCGCCACGACAATTGAGTCCTTGATGCTTCCGCTTTGGCTGCGTCTGACGCGTGGCGCCGATCACCCTGACCTCATCATCGCAAGCGAGAACTACTTCACTTTCTACGAGCAATCGCAGACCTCGTTGAAGCGGTACTCGCCGAACGATGACGGCCAGGGCGGCATGGTGAAACTGCGCTACAAGCAGGCCGAGGTGTGGCACGACACCGCGGCGTCGGGTATCCCGACCAGCCACATGTACTTCATCAACACCGACTTCTTCAAGTTCGTCGCCCACCAGGACGCCTGGATGGAGATGCTGGACGAGAAGAACTCTGTCAATCAGGAAGCCGTGGTTATGCCGATCATCACCATGGGCAACTTGATTGTCACCAACCGGAGCCTGCAAGGGCTCGTAGTGGCCTGAGGAGACAGCCATGGCATTCATTCCAACGAACCAAACGCTGGGCACTCAGCCGATCGCTGATACCTCAACCGAGCAGCGTCACCCACTGGGAACCATCACGACTGCCTACGACACGACCTACGGCGGCGGCGAGTTTATCTACCTCAAGGGCGTGGCGACGACGGCTGTCGGATCGTGGGTCACCTACAACATGGACGATGGTACGACCGCGCTGTTGGCGGCCAACGCTATCGGCCCGGTTGCAGTCGCCATGTCCGCAAACGTGGCCAACCAGTACGGTTGGTATCAGATCCAGGGCAAGGCCGTGGGCCTCGTGCTTGCTGGCTTTGTCGATAACGCAAACGTCTATGCGACCGCCACCGCGGGAAGCGTGGATGACGCAGTAGTTGCGGGCGATCGCGTGAAAGGCGCGGTCGGCGCTTCTGCAATCGGCACGCCTGCTTCGGGACAAGCCGAGTTCGAGATCGCACGTCCCTTCATGGATGACGGCCTCGCGGCCTAGTTTGTGAGCAAACTCACCGGCTGCCGGATCGCTACCGGCAGCCTCTTTTTGGAGAACGACAATGCATTTTCCGTCACAGGCCTTGCCGCCAGCGTTTCGCTTCGAGCGTCGAGCCATCGAGGACCGCGAGGCGTCTATCGCTGCCGGCGCGTTGGTCATGAAGGATGAGGATTGGGTGATCGTCCAGCAGCGCGGTAGCAAGGACGAATCAGAGTTCCCAGCGCTGCAGTGGATTGCGCAGATGGAGCGCGCCTCCATTGACCGACCGCGCGAGATGCCCAGCAACTGGGTCCGCGGCTTCAAAGACGTCTATGCCGCGTTCAAGAAGGGGGAGGACTGTCAGGTTGATGGCTATCCCATCAAGAACTGGCCTGCCATCACTCCTGCCGAGGCCAAGAACTGCGCGCGCTGCGGGCTGCATGCCGTGGAGGACATCGCGCATGCGAACGAGGAGGTGCTACGGCAGCTCGGGCTCGGTTCACGCACCTTGCAACAGAAGGCCAGGGCGTTTCTCGAAGCGCGGGCCAACAACGGTGCTGCTTCAGAGCTCGCGCATTTGCGCAGCGAGAACGAGGCACAGAAGCAGCTGCTCGAGGAGATGCAAGCCCAGGTATCCGAGCTTAGAGCGCAAGTCAGCGCGCTGTCTGAGCCTCCGCCGAAGCGAGCTCGGGCCTGATGCGTACCTGCGTACAGATCGTCCAGGAGGCCTGTGCGAGCCTGGGTCTGGCGCAGCCCAACACCGCGGTCTCATCGACTGATTTCCAGATCATACAGATGCTGTCCATCCTCAATGAGGAGGGCAGCAAGCTGGCGCGCCGCCACGAGTGGCAGCTGCTGACGAACGAGGCCACCTTCACGACGCTCGCCGCTGCCTCGCAAGGCACGCTGACATCGATCATCGGCGCGAGCGCCAACTTCCGGAAGATCATCGATGAGACCATCTGGAATCGCACCACGGGCACGATCGTATTCGGTCCGGTCCAGCCGGAGGTGTGGCAAGGCCGGCTCGCCGTCACCACTGCAGGCCCGTATCCAGAGTACCGCATCCGCAATGGCACGCTCTTCTTCGACCCCGTACCCGCGGCGGGGGAGAGTTGCTACTTCGAGTACGTTAGCTACAACTGGGCGACGACTGCGGACGGCGCTACTCGCAAGTCGCGCTTCACTCTGGATGACGATCTGCCGCTGTTTGACGATGAGGTGCTGCTGGCCGGCCTGCGGTGGCGGTGGAAGTCATCCAAGGGCCTCGACTTCCAGCAAGACTTCGACGACTACGAAGAGCTGGTCGCAGGGCTGATCACAGACGACAAGACCGCGCGGCGCATCCGCCTCGATACCCTCATGAACTCCATCCGGGCGCCAGGCACGCCGTACGGCTCCTGGAACCTCTCGAGTATGGGCTGATGATGCGCACGGCTGCACGTCGCACAAACCCGGCTCGCGCCAGGGTCGTCACCACGAGCAGCCAATTGGCGCCGGTGCGTGGTTGGAACGCACGTGACGGTATCGCCAACATGGAGCCGGGCTTCGCGGTCACGCTGGACAACTGGTTCCCGCTGACGGCTGAGATTCGCATGCGCAAGGGCTCGGCGGAGCACGTCACCGACATCATGGCCGGCGTGGATCCAGCCGAGGTTGAGACGCTGATCACCTATAAGCCTCAGAGCGGCTCCCAGTCTCTTTGGGCGTGGGCCGATGACAGTATCTACAACGTCACCTCTGCGGGCGCCGTAGGGGCTGCTGCAGTCACCGGCCTGACCAACGCGCGCTGGCAGGTGGTCAACTTCAAGACATCGGGCGGTGACTTTCTCATCGCGGTGAACGGTGCCGATGACCTGCGCTTGTACAACGGTGCGACGTGGGCCGCCATCAATGGCGTCTCTGTACCATCGATCACAAACGTCAACACCAACACGCTGGTCCACGTCTTCATCTTCAAGGAGCGCGCCTACTACATCCAAGAGGACACGCTGACGCTGTGGTACGCCGCGGCCGGCGCGTTCGCTGGTGCGCTCACCTCGTTCCCGATCCGCTCATACATTCAGTCCGGCGGCTATCTCATGGCCGCGGGCAGCTGGACGCGAGATGCAGGTAACGGCCCGGACGACTTCCTGGTCGCCATCACTAGCGAAGGCGAGGTGGTCGTATACAGCGGGACGGATCCGGCCAGTGATTTCGCGCTGGTTGGCGTCTACCGAACCGGCAAGCCCATCGGACGGCGCTGCATGATCAAGTTCGCCGGTGATCTGCTGATCATCACCACCGATGGCGTGATCCCAATGTCTCGGCTCGTAGCGCGTGAGCGCAAAGAGCAGGGCGTAGCGGTGACCGAGATCATCCAGGGCGCCATGGCCGATGCCGTGAGCGCCTACAGCGCCAACTTCGGCTGGGAGCTGTTCTTGTTCAGCGAGGCCAACATGCTGCTGCTCAACGTCCCGGTGGACACCGAGCAGGTGCAGTTCGTGATGAACACCTTCACGAAGGCCTGGTGTCGGTTCACCGACTGGCCGGCGAATTGCTTTGCGGAGTTGAATGGCGAGCTCTACTTCGGCATGGCCGGTGAGGTGCGCAAGGGTTGGACGGGCGTGCAGGACGTGGATGAGCTGGTGCGCGCTGAGGCGGTGTTCAACTTCACGTACTTTGGTGATCGCGCCAACCTCAAACAGACGACGCTGATGCGCCCCATCATGCGTTGGGACACGGCGCCGGCATCCATCAAGGTGGGGATCGACGCCGATTTCAACGTCCAGGCACCGACCAGCGACATCGTGAGTGTGTCCTCTGCTGGTTCCACGTGGGACGTGGCCGAGTGGGATGAAGGGTTCTGGGGCGGCGAGCCTGTGGTGCGCTCCAACTGGCTAACGGCCTGTGCCATTGGTTATGCGCTGAGCTTCCACATAGTGGTTGAGGTGACCCAGACGACCTGGGTGTCGCTGTCGTCTGTCGACATCGCTTACAAGCGCGGGAGCACGCTGTGAGCGCGCGCTGGGGCCTCATCCAAGACCAGCCCGATGTGGTTGGCGCTTGGGTCTGTGAGCGCACTGGCGGCGCCTGGCACAAGGGCTGCGGCACTGCGCTGGGGTTCACCTTCGATGGAGCGCTGAAGGCCGGCGCTATCTATACGAGCTACACCGGTGCCGATGTGCAACTGGGCTTCGCAGTCGAGGACCGGCGCGTGTTCAACCGCGCGAGCATCTGGTTCGCCTTCTACTACCCGTTCCAACAACTTGGCTGCCGCCGCATCACAGCACGCGTGAATTGTGATAACGTTCGCTCGCTCGCACTCGTCGAGCATTTGGGCTTTGTCCGCGAGGCGACCCTCACAGACGCAGCTCCGAACGGGGATCAGATCCAGTTTCGGATGTTGAAGTCGGAGTGTCGATGGCTACGAGACAATCGTTACAAGCCCAGAGCCAAGGCGGCGTGACATGACTTCGCCTAAGGCTCCAAAGCCGCCAGATGCCATCGGAGCTGCCCGCGAGCAGGGCCAGCAGAACATCAACGCGGCCCGTACGACCGCGGCCTTAAACCGCGTCAACCAAGTTGGGCCTGGCGGGACGGTGACGTTCTCGCAGGATCCAACCAATCCGGACCAATACACACAGACCACTCAGCTTTCGCCTGAGCAGCAGCGCATCTACGACGCGCAGACTGGCGCCGCAGGCACTCGAGCCGAGGCTGCTGGCCGTAACTTCGACCTGTACGGTCAATCTCTGGGCCAGGGGCTGAATACTTCTGGGCTCCCAGCGCGCCAGTTCTCAGCAAATCCCACGGATCAGCAGACGGGCATCAACGCGAGCAGCGTTGCACAGCGCCGAATCAGCACCATGGGTCTGCCTCAGCTGCCAGGTCAGGAGGATTTCAGCGGCGAGCGCCAACGCGTAGAGGATGCCCTGTACGGACGCAGCGCGCGGCGCCTGGATGACCAGTTTGGTCGTCGAGAGGAAGCAGAGCGCTCTCGGCTGCTCGCGAGCGGTCTCATCGAGGGAACCGAAGCCTACGAGCGGCAGATGCGAGACCTCAACGAGGCGCGCACGGATGCCTATGGCGACCTGAGAGATCGCGCCGTACTTGCGGGTGGCCAAGAGCAGTCTCGGCTGTTCGGCCAGCAGCTCCAGGCGCGACAGCAGGGCTTCGGCGAGCGCACCACGCAAGGGCAGTTCGCCAATCAGGCGGCCAACCAGAACTTTCAGAACGAGATGGCGCGCTCGGGCTTCTTCAACGATGCGCAGCAGCAGGAGTTCATGCAACGGCTCGCAAACGCGCAGCTTGGCAACCAACAGCGCGATGCGGGCATCAACGAGCAGGTCACAGATCAGCAGAAGACGCTTCAGGGTCTAGACTTCCTCTATGGCGGCAGTGGTGCGATGGTGCCGCAGGCGTTGGCTCCAGGCTCATCCGGTCAGGTCGCGCCGACCGACATTCAGGGCGCTATTCAGCAGGATTACAACAACCGCTTCGGCAACTATTCGCAGCAGGCGCAGCAGGCTCAGCAGCAGCAAGCAGCGCTGTCCTCTATCGCACTGGCCCTGGCGTTCTCAGACCGCCGCTTGAAGACCGATATCAAGCGCGAGGGCACAACGCCCAGTGGGCTGGGTATCTACAGCTACCGCTACAAGGCTGGGGGCGAGCGCCAGCTTGGTGCGATGGCAGACGAAGTGAAGCAGATCTATCCGGAGGCCGTGGTCAAGCACGAGAGTGGTTACGACATGGTGGATTACGGCATCGTCACCAGCCGCGAAATGGAGGATGCGTAATGGCATTTGTGCCCCCATGGCTGCGCGGAGGCCAGAGCCCTGGCGCTCCGACTGCGCCCGGTATGCCAACTCAACAGGGTGTAGACCGCCGTCGTGCAATGGCCGAAGCGTTGATGAAAGTTGGCCAGCAGGGCACGGGACTGTCTGGTCCCTGGGGTGGTATTGCCTCTGCGCTCGCCGGCGGACTTGCCGGCTGGCAGCAACGCAAGGCAGGTCAAGAGCAGATGGGCGTCGACGATCAGAAGAAGCAGGCCATCGCGAAAGCGCTCGCCGGCCTTGGCGGCGACCCGGCGGCTACTGCTGCCATCCAAGGCTTGCCGATCGAGCAGCAGCAGCAGACCGTCGCGCAGCTAGCAGCGCAGAGGATGAAGCCTCAGGAATTGAAGTGGCAGGATGCCGGCAATGAGCTTGTCGGGACGAATTCGGCCGGCGAAGTCGTTGCCCGTGTTCCAAAGGGAGTTGACCCGGCACTACGAAAAACCGAGTACAAGGACGCCGGTAACAAGTATGTGCCGTTTGATCCGTACGCTCCCAATCAGCAGGAGATCACCAAGAGCGTCACCCCCGACGCTAAGCTCTCAAGCGAGACGTCGAGGGCCAATGCGGGCCTGGCCAGCGAAACCTCACGTGCTAACGCGCAGCTCGCCGCAGAGACTGCCAGAGCCGGTCAGGAAGCCAGCGCCGGAAAGCAGTCACGCCGTGACACGGCAGGGCTCCGCAAGGAGTTCCGCAGCCTTCCATCTGTGAAGGAGTACGAGACGGCTCTGCCGATCATAGAGACGGCACGCAAGGCTCCGGACACCCCCGCTGGAGACCTGCAGGTCATTTACAGCGTGGGTAAGGTGCTAGACCCGAACTCGGTTGTGCGCGAGGGCGAGCTGCAGCTGACTCAGAGTGCCACGCCATTCCTGCAGCAGATGATTGGCAAGGCACGGGCTGAAATCTCAGGACAAGGGCGGCTCACACCAGAGACGCGCAAGAACTTGGTGGACATGCTGGACCAGCGTGTACAGGGCTATCAGCAGGCGTACAGCCGCGACTTTGAAACGTACGGCGGCTATGCCCGGGACATCGGCGCCGACCCTGGCCAGGTCGTTGGAACTCGTCCTGAGACGGCATTCACGCCTGGCGGCTCACCGCCACTTGGCACCACACCGTCTGCCGCTCTAGCCTCGGCGAATGGCGCGCCGCCGGTGCCGCAGCAGGCCGAGATGACGGCGACCGGGCCGAACGGTGAAAAGCTGGTGCTGAGGAACGGGCAGTGGCAACCGCTGCAGTAAATCAGATTCCGGCGCTGCCGCCTGGGTTCAAGCTGGATGAGCCGCAGCAGCCCCAGAGCGCTGGACCACCGCCGCTGCCGCCAGGCTTTGTGCTCGACGATCCGAATGCGCCAGCTCAGCAGCCGTTGCAGACTCCAGAGAGATGGCGCCTCGAGGACGAGCTCAAGCGCAATCTCGCCGCTGCTGATCAGGCTGGAGAAAAACTCAAGCGTACCGAACTCGTTGCCGAGACGGCACGTCCGTTCCTGCGTGGCGCCACCGACCTTGCCGATGGCGTCATATCTCTTCCAAAGCTAGCAGCGGCAGTGCCTGTAGGCGCTCTGAATCTGGCGGGCGCAAATATCCCGTCGCCTCTGGGCTTCTCGTTCAAGCAACTGGGATCGGATGGCGGCAAAGCGCTCGCCCCGCGTAATAGGGCGGAGCGCTACGCCAGTGCCGTCACTCAGGGCTTCGGTGGTGCACTTACCGGCATCGGACTCGGAAGCTTGGCGGCAGGTGCCGGTGGTACGACCGGTGCTGTGGCATCGCAGTTCGCGGCGCAGCCAGCGCTGCAGAGCGTTAGCGCGGTCACTGGAGGCGTTGCAGGTGAGGCGGCGCGCGATTCTGGGGCGGGGCCTATTGGGCAGACCGTCGCCGGAATTCTGGGCGCGATGGCTCCGGGGGCAGCGGCAGCCACAACGCAGAAGGCTGCGGCAGGATTGGCGCGTACACCGGAAGCGCAGCGTTTGCTCGATGCTGGCGTTGATCTGACTCCAGGACAGCTGAACCCTAAAGGTATGTACAACCAGCTCGAGGAGAACGTGAAGTCTCTCCCGGTGGTTGGCCCTATCGTCAGGAACTCCAGAGACAATGCGCAGGCTGGGGTTCAGCGTGCCGCCGTACAGCAAGGTGCCGCACCTGGAACGACGATCAGGCAGTCCGACCAAGCGACGATGCTGGACGACGCCTACCAATCATTTCAGCCGCTCTACGACCAGGCCAAGGGCTTCCCTGTCAGGCCGGTCATCATGAATAACGGACAGAACGTCCCGCTTGATCGTGCGCTTCAAACATCCATAGCGAATCGAGGGATCAGGGCGACTGATGACGACCGCAATGTCGTTCAAAACTTCGTCGATAACGAGCTAACAGCACCGCTATCAACTTCCGATGACCTGCTTCGCATCCGATCGAATGTTCGCGCGGAGGCCAGGGCTGCGGCCGCAGAAGGACAGATCGCGCAGGCGCGGCTCTTCCAGGAAGCAGATGCCGCTATCACGCAGGCACTCGATTCGCAGTTGCCGCCGGATGCGCTGAAGGCATTGCGTACGGCAGACGCGAAGTATGGAGAGTACAAGATCGTCGAGCGGGCCGTTGCGAACTCGAAAGATCGACCCGAAGGCTTCACGCCCAACGACCTTTCCAATGCGGTCGCCACCGGTGGTCGCGGCTCTTCCCAAGGCTCCTATGCACGCGGAGGTGGTGGCCCGCTGCGCCAGCTTGCGGCTGATTCGAGAAAGGTTCTCGACTCTCGCTCACCGCCGACCGGCCAGCGAATCTTGGGACTGTTGGGTGGTGCAGTAACCGCTCCTGTAACGCTCCCGACCGTACTTGGCCTCAGTGGCACCCAAACCGGCCGCCGCATCGCCGCCGGCAACACAGATACGCAACGCGCAATCGCCGCAGCTCTCGCTGGCGTCAAACCAAGACAAGCCACGCGCCAGGGCGCAACAAACGAATTCATCGGCGACCTGACGGACCAAGAGCGCCTCGCCTTGGCCTTCCAGGAAGCGACGCAACGACGCAAGGAGAGACGCTGATGGCCGCCAACCCAGCCCGCGAGCGCGCCCGCCAGCACGTCTCGGAGGAGATCGTATCCGGCCTGCAGGAGCGCATCGCGCAGTGGCAGCAGGAGCGGTCACGCATCGAGGCGGTGATACAGCGCGAGGACCGCAAGCGTGATCGATATGAGTTGCTGGCCGAGTTGATTGCCGCTGCCGAGGCTGAGATTGCCGCAGCGACACAGCGCGCCGTGGGGCCGCGAGTTGACACTGGAGTCTTGCGATGAACCGTTACGCCAAGTTTGCCCTGATCTGCGTCTCCTTCGCCTCAATGCCGCTGCTGATGGCGCCGCGCAATGGGGCAGGGACGTACTCACTGCCCGCCGGCAACCCAGTGGTCAGCGGCACCACGATCTCGAGCACCGTGCACAACAACACGATGTCCGACATCGCAACCGCGCTGACGGCATCGATTTCCAAGGACGGCCAGACCACGCCGACCGCGAACCTGCCAATGGGTGGCTTCAGGCACACCAACGTCGGCAATCCCACCGTGCGCAGCCAGTACGGGACCGTGGATAACATCCAGGACGGTGAGTATGTGGTGCTGAGCTCGGTGGCCGGCACCAATACCGTCACCGCAGCGCTGTCACCCACGCCAACGGCTTACGTGGCCGGTATGCAGGTGGTACTCATCCCGGCGAACACCAACACCGGCGCCACTACCCTCAATATCAGTTCCATCGGCGCGCTGGACGTGCAGAAGTGGGTGAGCGGGGCGCAGTCCAACATCGTGGCCAACGACTTGCGCGTCGGAGTTCCGGCCTACCTCGTACTCGATACCGGCGCAGATGACTGGATCCTGCTGAATCCGAACAGCGGGAATATCGGCGATGTGACGACTGGCACGATGACAGCCACGACGGTCTCATCGACCAACCTCACAGTCACCAACATAAACGGCGTTGCGGCACCCGCTGCGGCGAATCCTTCTGCCACTATCGGGCTGAGTGCTGTGAATGGCTCTGCAACGAGCTTCATGCGCTCGGACGGCGCGCCAGCGCTTTCACAGTCGATTGCGCCGACGTGGACTGCTCACCACATCTTCAGCAACAGCTGGTCATCGGGGAATCCGGGAGCGGCTACGGTGTCGGCAGCGGTGCCATTTCTTGAGCTAGATGAATCTGATGCCGCTGCAGATAACCGGCGCTGGTCATTCAACATGAGGGCAAGCGAACAGTTCCTATTTCAGCTATCAAACGACGCACGAAATTCTTTCGGCACGGTCTTCAGCGTTGACCGCACGGGCACTACCGTGGATCAGGTTACTTTCCCGACCGAGGGAAGCCGAGCTTTTGTCATCGGCACGGCAGGGACTACGATCAACAGCGCGCGCGCTCAGATTCGCACCACTTCGGCTGCTGCCTCGCTCCAGGTATCCAATGCCACATCCAACCAGTACACCATCGTTAGCAATAACGAAGCTGGGAGCGGCGACAATCAGCATCTGGTATTCACTGAGGGCGCCACCATCCGCGGCAGCATCGACTACAACCGCGCCGGCGCGGCTATACGGTATAACACCACTTCAGATGCTCGCCTGAAGAAGAACTTCAAATCAGCTCCTAGCGCTCGGCCCGTCATCGACTGCATTTTGGTTGAGTCCTTCGACTGGCGTGAAGGTGGAGAGCGCGTGAATCATGGTTTAGTCGCCCAGCGCCTGAACAAGTGCGCTCCATATGCGGTCAGTAAGGGTGATGTTTGGCAGATCGAGAAGGCCGCGCTGGTGCCCGCGCTGATCAAGTACGTCCAGGAGCAGGACGATCGTATCTCTAGGCTGGAGCGGCGACTTGAAAGGCTTCATTGAGAGCGTCCGATGAGCGACCTAGAAGACCGCCGCCGCGAGGCTCCCGATGGACCGGAAGACGACATGAGACAGGACGTGCACGTGGAGCAGCTCATTATCCCTTGGACCACCAAGCTGTCTCTTGGCGGGTTACTGGCGGTAGTCGCCGGTCTCGTCACGTGGAATCTCATCACCACGCTTGCCATTCAGGAGAGCCAGGCCAACGACAAGCGGGAGCTGTGGATAGAGATCGGCAAGCTCCAGGCGATGGATGCAGTCGTGGATGTACGATTGCGCTCGCTCGAATCCCGAGCTGAGAGGCAAGAAAAATGAACCTGGTGCCAGAGCAGACGAAGGTGGAAGCGGGCGGCAGCTACGCGAAGGCCGAGCTCAACGATCGCACACCGCTATGGGTCGGCATCCTTGCATGGGGCGTGGCGATGTTATCGCTGGGGCTTTCATGGTGGGCGATCGACAAAGCCAATGCCGCCGAGACACAGCTTCTGCTGCTCCGCGAGGATATTCGGCAAATGACCATCGAACAGGCACGGGAGAAGTAATGGCAGACCAGCACGCGATCATCATCATTCGTCGAAGCTTTACACGGATGCGCGAAGCCGTTGCAGCAGCCTGGCGCTGGCTGGTCGGATGAGACACTTCAAGCACGCCGAATTCGCGTGCCGCCATTGTGGTGAGAACCGCATGGACCCGGTGTTTCTGATGGACGTGGATGAACTCAGGCACCGCTTCGGCAAGCCGCTGGTGGTGAGCTCTGGATACCGCTGCCCGGCGCACAACTCGCGCGTCTCTAGCACGGGGAGCGACGGGCCTCACACCACGGGATTCGCCGTGGACTTCGCGGTAGACCGTGGCGCCGCCGTCGAGTTGCTGCAGATCGCCCTGTCGATGGGCTTCACCGGTATCGGCGTCAATCAGAAGGGCGGCGGCCGGTTCTTGCACCTGGACAAACTGCCTAATGCGCCTGGGCAGCCAAGACCAACGATTTGGAGCTACTGATGAACGCAGTTGTCGAGCAGAAGCGAACCCCGGTGCAGCGCAAGGTCGCTGTTGGCGCCGCGGTGGGCGGGGCAGTCTCCGTTATCGTCTGGGCGTTGGATGCGTTCGCGGGCATCAAGGTCAGCGGAGAGGCTGCTGTGGGCCTGAGCACCGCACTTACCTTCGTAGCACAGTACTTCGTCCCGAACCAGGAGCTCGCCGAGTGATGTTTCTCGCCAGGTATTGGCGCGTACTGGCGGTCGCCTCTGCCATTGGCGCAATCCTCTACGGCATCCAACTCGCCCTCGACAACGCAGAGCAGCGCGGCTACGACCGCGCCACAGCCGAGGGCAAGGCCGCCATCGCCGCCCTAGACGCTGCCACGGCCGCGCGTGAAGCCGAGGAGCGAGAGATCAGCCGGACCCACGATGTTGCTTACCAGGAGAAAAGCCGTGCTCTACAGAGCCAGATTGACCGCCTTACCGCTCGCACTGTTGACATTGGCCGGCTGCGCGGCTGCGCCGATCGCGGTAGTGCCGCGGCAACAAGCCAAGCCAGTTCCACCCCCGTCACTGATGGAGCCGCCGGGCGAGCAATCGATGATTTGCCGGCTGGCGGAGATCATCGAGGCGGACTGGGGCTGCAGCTCATCAGGTACGCCGCAGCCTGCGAGCGGCAACGGCAACAACTGATAGGCCTGCAATCCTGGGTCAGCGATGTGCTGGAACCGACACACACACGGCCTTGACCCTCACGCCCATCCCTTTGGTTGCCTCACCGCCCTCAAGAAACGCCACCATCACCTTGCCGGCGTTCTCGCATCGCTCGCGGGTGGGAAACCGGCCTGAGCTCGATGCCTGACCGGTGGTACTGGTCGCGCCGATGCGCAGCTCCCATTCGACAGGCTGGGCGGTGGCGGCGGTGAGGATGAGCGCGGTAAGCATGGCTGGATGCTATCCGCTCACCTGCCGCCGGTCTGTCGGTCGGAAGACATAGGAGGGTATAAGACATGCCAGCCTTTTCGGATGATATCGCTTCGCCTCCATAGCGATCCGGCGCCGAAGCCGGCTGCAAAAGCGAATGCCGCGATTATGATCTCAATCATTTCCCCTCCCTCGGCCACCGCTCAATATCGATCTGGCCGTAGATCTCTTTCAGGTCTCGGATGGTATCGTTGAGCGCGTCGTGGAGCTGTTTGGGCGTGGGGTTTCGGATGTGCTCCACGCGTATCGCGATGCGCTCCTCGAGCCAGTCAATGTCTATCAGCTTACCGGGCATTGATGCTCGACCCAGTACCTTCCCTCGCACCTCGGACAGTAGCAGTTCATCACGGCTCTCGCCGCTTGCAGCTCCCGCAGCGCGGTGGCCGTATCCGCATGACGCTCCACGGTCTTGCGCATTGCGCCTGCCATGGATATGGCCGAGTGATCTGCGATCAAATCCGCGAGCCTCTCATCCGATATCTGCGTCATGGGGACTTCGCCTCAAGCGCGAGCACCTTCAGGCATTTGCCGCACTGATGCCATTCGCAGCCACCGCCAGTATGCTTGTGGGTAAGTGTCTTGGTGTGGCAAAACGGGCACACGCCAAGTTCAGCTACTGTCTGCTGTAGAGGCGTGAAAGTCTTGAGCTGAAAATTCATAGGTCCAATATTCATTTGCCCTCACTTCCGAAACAACCTCTCAATCCCCCGCTGCACCTCAAGCATCTTCTCCGCCTCCGCCAGCTCCCGCTTGGCACCCTTCGTATCCCCGGCATCCAGCAGCCGCTTGGCAGCTAGCACATGAACCTCGAGTTCCCGCTGCGCATCGATGTGCGCTCGAATCGCGTCGATGATGTCGGGAGGGAGGGGCACAGGGGGAGGTTACGCCTATCGCCATCGCCAATCCCAGCGCGCACGACGATCCTGAAACTCCAGGTTGTCCTTGTAGCGCATGTATCCCAAGGGAACGCACATGTAGTTGCGCAACCAGTAGACCCGCTCTCGGGTGCTCACGGCGCCACCCACGGGGTGGTGGGCTGGCAAGGGGCATCACCGAGCTGGTGACAAGTCTCCAAGTAATCATCCACGGCATCTACGAAAGCCAACGCCAGTCCATCTATGCTGTCCGATGAGTACGTGACGACATCCTGGATGTGCAGCACGCGGCCGTGCCAGCAGTCATCGTCTCGCTCAACCGAGCCATGGTAGTCGAGATATTCCATGGAAGCGCCCACCCGCTGGCCACCGGTGGTGGGGGAGGTCATGGGGACACCGGAGCGATGATTTGGAGCTTGCTCTTCTTCGGCCTTTGTGCCGTCCGCCACGGACCCCACGTCTGACAGCCGTCGCATGAATAGCTGATCTGGCCGTAGCGTTTGCACTTCCAGATCTTGGAAGAACCGCAGTTGGGGCAGCCAAGTGTGCTGGCCACTTGCTGGCCAGTCTTGGTGGGGAAGGGAGGGGCGTCAGGCTGCATCTTGTTTCACCTCGATGAATTCGACGAGATTGCCATCGGTGAATTTGGCGCGGTAGCGAGGCAAGCGCTGCCCTCCCCCGGTCAGATATAGGTATCCGTGCCAGTTCTGATCGACGTCGGCCCTGTCAATGACCCGGCGCATCGAGCCGCACAAGTGCATGATGCCTTTCTCCAGCGGGTAGCGCCGCTCGTTCCATGGGACGTCCTCCATGTGCCACTCATCGCCGATCAGCCGGCGGTTTATGATCCGGTACTGGCTCATGTACTGGTCCGGGGTATCCTTGCACTGGTATTCCACGCCCTCGTGGATCACGTAATCGAACATCCCCATGCTAGAATTCCTCGTGTGCCCAAATTTGTACTGCACACAGTCGAAAAACGGCACAAAAGGTCACATTCCAGTTCACTACTGCACTACGGAAAGACGCTAACGCCTGAATCGACAAAGGATTTTCACAGCGCCGGGGTAGCTCAGCTGGTAGAGCAACGCATTCGTAATGCGAATTGCTACAGAATAATAAGCTAGAAATTAAGCTATTTCCCGTCATTCCCGCCGCTTCCTGTGCCATTCCTTGTACGACGGTTGTCCGCGAACTGCGCGTAATCCGTTGGGCTGATGTGCCCATATCGGTCCACCAGCCTGGTATCTGACCAGCCCGCCAGCTCCTTGATGGCCGTTGCTGGCGTGCCCGCAAGCTTGTGCCACGCGGCCCAGGTATGGCGAAGGTCATGCAGCCGCAGCCCGGGGAAGCCAGCCCGCCTGCAGGCCTTACCCCAACAGGTCTTGAGTGAGCGCACTGGCGCGCGCCCGAGCTGGTCTGTGAACACGTATTCGCGATGCACGCCGCGTTGCTGCTCGAGCACCTCGAGCGCATCCGGTGGCAGCGGGAAACCGACAGCCCGCTTGCCCTTGAACTCGGAGGCTGCGATGCGGAATACCTTGGCTTCGAGGTCGACGTCCTCCCAGCGCAGCCGGAAGACGTTGCTTGCGCGGGCGCCGGTCGCGACAGAGAACCGGGTGATCTGCTTGGCGTGGTCTGGGAGCTCGCGCCACAAGGCCTCGAACTGCTCAGGCGTGATCCAGCGCGGGGCGGATTTCTCGACATGGAGGGCGGCTACTTTGGGGGCGTGCTGGAGCCATCCCCAGCGGACGGCAGCGGAAAGAACAGATGTCGCAACCGCCATGATTCGGTTGACCGTTCCGGGTCTGCGGCCGTCACTAAGACTCGCCTGTCCCGCGGCGAGCAGCGGACCGTCAATGTCGCCAAGAGCTTTCCCTCCCAGAAAACTCTCAAGGGCGTCGAAACCCTCTCGGTCGCGGTCAAGTGAACGCTTGTGGGCTTTCTCCTTGAGCCAGCGCTCTTTCGCGTCTTCCCAGGTGTGGATGACTTCGCCAAGTTCCTGCTCCTTCCAGATCTGATCTCTCAGCCGCCGTTCAAATTCTTCCGCAAGCGCCTTGCTAGCAGTGCCACACGAGACACGGACCTGCCGTTTCCTGATGGTGAACTTGCACCACCAGGTCGCTCCGGGCTTCTTACTGCGTTTGTACAGCACTGTTGGTGTCTCAATAGTTGTTGTTCATCGAAGCGCCAGAATTTCCCCATCTTGATTGCCGGCAGCTGACCAGTGCGCGCCCACTCACGAACCGTGGACGGCTCCACCGAGTAGCGCGCGGCAACTTGCTCGACAGTCAGGATGCTCATCCGCCCGCCGCCTCCCTCTCAATAGAAGATACAAATTCTTGGCATTCGATCTGATGTGGTCGCGTCGGGCCGACAAGATCATTGATTGATGCGGCGACAGATCGGCAGTACTCGACTAGCGGCTCGTAATGAAAGTGACGCATACCTTCACATGCCGCTATGTGACAGGCATGCTGAAGGCAGTACATTCCTGGTGGATAACCTGTTGCCATCTCTCACCCCTCCCGCTCGCCTGACTTGCCCACAGCCTCAGATGACACGAGTATCAATCTCGCGCATCTGGGTGCAACGCCAGCCTTCCGGGTTCTTCATATCGCGACCAGCCTGCTTCTTTGCCTTCGCTACGGCTGCCTCGTCTGTTGAGGCCTTGACGATGTAGTCCATCTCGGCGCCGTCATCGTTGCGCACCCTGATGTCATATGTTCTCACTTGGTATTCTCCTGTTGGTTGCCCACCGCCTCCGCGATCAGCGGGGCGAGTTCTTCGGGTATCGGCGGTGGTTCGTAGTTTCGGTAATTAGCGGCCTGTTCCCATTCAACATGCAGCCACCGCACCGCCTCCAGCAGCAGGCGCTCGCGCTCCAGCAAGTTCTGGTGGTTGATCTCGGTGACAATCAACTCCTCGGCGCGCTCCTCGAATGGGATCTGCGGCTGATCTTCGTCGCGAGCAATGCAGTCTTCCATCGCTTCGATCTGCAGCCGAAGCAGCGATTCGCCCCGCTCCAACTCCGCCACGCGTTCGCGCAGGCGGGCGAGTTCGGCGTCTACTTCTGCGGTTTCGTACACCTCGGTGTCGCCGGTAAACTCATAAGCCTTGTATTTCTCGATCACTTTGCACCTCGGGCTGCTGCAAGAACACGGTCAACCTCTGCCAGCACCGGGCGGCGAAGATCCTGGCTGCTCCAATCGACAGGGGACATCTGACGGACCGAATACAGAGCCTCCCTCAGCCCCGCGTTCTCGGCGGCGAGGCGCTCACATTCTGCTCGATATATCTCAAGTGATACTTTGAATTCGCCCGACTCCTGCTCCAGCTGCGCGGTGCGGGCGCGGAGTTGCTCGATCTGCTCGGCGTGCTTCCGCTGGTAGCAGGCAATCGCCGATGCCGCAATCGCTTCGCCGTCTCTCTCGGTGAGTTCAGCCATTGCCGCTCTCCTGCTCCTTGTCTCTCGACTTGGAGAATGCGGCTAGGGCATCAATCGCAATCCCGCACGCTTCATGAAGCGGCGAGCATTCCGCGGTTGCCGGGCACATCTCTCCGATTCGGCGAAGCGCATCCCGCAGCCATGCGTTTTCTGCCGAAAGGCGAGATATTTCTCGCTCCGCTTCTCTAAGGCGATCTTGCAGGCTTATCGCAAGAGGCTCGAAAAGCTTGTCATTCGAATCTGAATTATTCATTTCGAATTTCCCGGTTTCATTCCGTTAGCAATCCGACAGTCGCCCGCGTGCGCGTATGGCCATGGCGACAGGCATTCATTGCAGCCTGCGCTTTCCTTCTGCTCCCCCTGCGGCTGGGCGCGACGCTGCTGTTCCTCGGCTGCAATGCGCGCGTTGTCGTCGATGTGGCCTTGGCACAGCGCGCTCCCCGGCGCTGGATTGCCGTCGCAGTCCTCGTACGCGCAGAACTTGATAGTCCAAGGACTACCGGGATCAATCTTTGCCTGCGGCTGGGCGAGGGCCTCGCAGTCAGCGCAGATGCAATTGTTAGAGTGACCCTTAGTGCGCTTCAGTGCGGCGACCATCGTGCGCAGCGCGGCGTTCTGCAGCTGTAGATCCCGAATAAGGGCCTGCGCATCACACGGTGCCATTGCTGTTCTCCGTAGGCTGGGCGAGGGCGGCGACGCACCTCTCGTATATGGCACCGCCCACTACTGCCAGCGCAGCGATCTGGCGAATTTCGTTCTGCAACTGCCGCTCGCGCTCCTGGGATTGCTTGTACAGCTCGAAAGTCCTCAGCCAGTTGTTGTGCTTCTCGTTCAGCTGCTCCCTCAACCCCCGCATCTCCGCCACCATCACGTCATGAGCGTTACGGAACCGGGCGCAGTCTTGGGCGAGGGTGTCGTGGGCGCAGAAAAGCTCATCGAATCTGCCATTGATGGTCGTCATCATCTCCTGCATATATGGCGAAAGCTTCAGGCCTTTGGCTTCAGATACGGCCCTGCGAATCGACTCGACCGCCTCATTCCGCTCCACCTCCACCGGCTTGCGCAGCTCCTCAATGTCAAGAATCTCGTTGCTGATCACGAAGGCATCGTGTTGCGAGTAACCGCGTTTCACCAGGAGCACGTACAGCTGCTCGACGATGTCTGACACCGGCTTGCGCAGCTCGGCGAGCTCCAACTGCAGGTCTCGTATCTGGAGCGCGTGCGCTTGCTCTCGCTTGATATATGCCGCAACGTTGAAGTCCTGAGTGGATAGCTTCTCGCGCAGCTCGGCGATGGTCGCGTAGCGCTGAGCCAGATCGTCCTGGAGGCGCAGGATCTCTTTGCTCTGGAGCTGGAGCTGGGCGTCGCGCTGGCGGATGGCTTGCAGAAGCAGTGTCACATGCCACTCTGCATGTATAGGCACCATCCCGTCGCAATACAAAATACGTTCAGGCGGAATATCCCGACGCTTCTCATTGCTGGGCCAGTCAAAGCGCAACCTTGCATACTCGGCGGAGATCGCCTGGATCTGCTCGTCTGTGATCTTCTCGCTCATACAGCCTCCTTTGCCCGCTCCGCCGCCCGGCGATAGCGAGACTCCTGCTGCATCTGCTCGCCGCAGTAGGCGCGTGCGAAATCTGCTGCAGCCTTCGCGTCTTGCTCAGTCGAGAAGCCGATGCCCTGGTATCCGTACAGGAACCATTCGCCGTTGTAGTCGCGTCGTGGGGTTAGTGGATTCATGGTTCAACTTTCAGTTTCGGAGGTTGACGATATTCACCGCGACAGATCGCGTACCAGCGGATGGCGCTGCGCTGCCGAGTCTCGAGCTTGTCGAACACCGCGAAGTACAGGTCGTGCTTGTCCCGAAGTTCCAGGTGGATCGCGTAGCACTTCGCGCACAGTTCTTCCTCGGTGAGTCCAGCTTTGAAGGCATCCAGGAAGCGCGCCACATACTCATTTCTCTCGTACTCATCGAATTCTATAGTCCCGCGAGGTGATAGGTAGGCGGTGTCTTCCTGGATGATCTTCATGCATCAGAACGGGATCGAATCGAGCGAATCATCCAACGGCGCCGCATGTGG
>Ga0196964_10000259_pt1 | contig 39854 bp, 67 predicted proteins | sample S1_10metaG_FD_148615 | JGI IMG/M metagenome (GOLD analysis project Ga0196964, IMG submission 148615) | Soil microbial communities from Anza Borrego desert, Southern California, United States - S1_10 | ecosystem: Environmental > Terrestrial > Soil > Desert | place: USA: California | collected...
CTTAGGAACTTGGGCGGCTTTGAAGCGGGCTAGGACCTTCTCCGCCCCGCGTTCGGCGGCGGCCTCGATCATCTGCTCAGCCGAGGGCTCAATGACTGTTGGCGTGGGCTCAGCCCCATCGGGGCGGAATAACTCCCAGGCACCCACCCCAAGCGCGTCTGCAAGCCGGTCAATGACGTCAGGGTCGGGCCAACGAAGGCCCGACTCGTAATTGCGAACGGTTTGCGTGGTTACCCCAAGGCGCTCCGAAAGGGCATCCTGAGTAAGCCGCTCTTGAGCGCGTAGACGCTTCAAGTTGGTCGTGAATGTTTTACCCGTCGAATCCACTATTTAACTCTATTGGCGGTATTAAAGTACCGACAGCAACAAAACGTTATTACGATATTGACATGACAATAACGGTACGTTATTCTGTCACTCGTATGACGCTATTGGATATCGAACTCGTTCAGCAGCGAATCGACGAAAAGGGTCTCAGGAAAGACTGGATCATCAACCAGATAGGTCTCAAAAAGACCGCTGGTCACATGATGCTTCGAGACGGTCTGCTGCCCAAGGATCCCTCCCGCAAAGAGGAAGCCTTAAAGAAGCTAGCGTCTATTTTGGGGCTGGAAGTACCGCAAATACTTCTGACCCCTGGCAGGCCAAGCCGAAGGACGGCCTAAGCAAGATTACAAGTTCGCGTCTGTTAACGCGTTGCGACACAAGAGTCAAGTGTCGTCTGTGCAGGGGTGTACCCCTGCGGAGGTGTACCCGTATGTCTACCAGTCCCGCCAAAAAACTTGAGTTGAACCCGACCTCGGTCGGCCACGCGTTCGCGATTGCCGCGGTCTACAGCGCGATGGCGTCCCCGCCGCGCAAGGCCCCCGAGCCTAACTACGACGTCCACGAGATCGCCCGCCAGACGGTTGAAAAGTTTATCGAGCGCGCATTCCTGATGATCGACGAGCACCAAAAGCAGCTGATCGAGGACCTGCTCGCCGACGAGCTCAAGGACTTTGCCCACACGGTGAGGACGTCATGAGTCGCGACCTGTACCGGGCGCTTAGGCGTCTCGAAGAAATGCAGCCGCATCTCTGGGCCATATGGGTCAAGAACCACGAGGCCGAGTACGCGGCGTGGAAGTCGAAGGATAGGGAATCATGAGCGACTGGATCGCCTGCGTGATGGCTGAGCTTTGGGATTCGTTCAAACGGAAGCTTTGTTTTTGGAGGCGGAAATGAGCCAGGTTGGAAAGATTTACTCACTGATCCCCAAGATCATGTCCGAGGTCGGCGCGATCGAAAAGGGCCGCAAGAACACGCAGCAGAACTATTCGTTTCGTGGGATCGACGACGTGTACGCCGCCATGCAGGCACCGCTTTCACGGCACGGCGTATTCTACACGCCAACTGTGCTTGAGCAGATGCGCGAGGAGCGCGAGGGCCGAAGCGGCGGAAACCTGATCTATACCGTGCTCAAGGTACAGTTTCGATTCTTTGCTGACGACGGCAGTTTTGTAGATGCGGTGACCGTTGGCGAGGCGATGGACTCGGGCGACAAGTCCGCGAACAAAGCCATGAGTGCGGCACTCAAGTACGCCATCCTTCAAATCTTCTGCATCCCGACGGAAGACGATAACGATACCGAGAATCACTCGCCAGAGGTGAAGCCGCGGATCCAGGCGGCTCCAGCTGCCAAGGATGTTCAGAAGCCCAAAAGCCGCGCGATTGCTCCGAAGAAAGCGGACGAGCCCGCCAAAGAGCCGCGCCCACGCGAAGCCCTGAATGCGGAATTGATGAAGCTATACCGGCCTTACTTGGCGGCTTACCCTGAAACCCGCTTCATCGAGCTTCTGCAAACTCGTTACGGCGTGGGCGAGACTCGCCTAATGACGGTCGAGCAGATTGAAAACCTTCTCTCGTTCATGGGCGAGCGCCTCCAAAGTGCGGCAGGTGGCGCATGACCCGTGAGCAAGCCAAAGACCAGTGCGGGCAATGCAGCCTGTGCGGTGAATTCACTTCGCTCCTTGAACCCTGTTGCGGAGCGCCCGTGTTTTTCGAGGGCGCGTTCTACTCACTCGAAGACTTTGAGGAGGACGAGGCGTCATGACTATCGGCGAGTCGTTTGCGCTGACAGTCGCGATCATCGGCCTGGTCATCATGGGCTTTGTCTTTGGCGCGCTTTGGTCGGACTACAGGAGTGCTGCGCGTCCGAACCTTTGGAGGGATCGTGATTAATCTATTGGTCTATTTCCTGTTGATCGCGCCGGCAATGATCGTGCTCTGCTTGCTGCTTGCGTGGTCTATGGCGATGGATAGCTTTAGTAACGACTGAATGCGCCTCCGGTGGAGAGAAAAATGGAAAACGAGAAGTCAGAAGCCAAATATATTTCTTTAGCCCAAGCCGAGCGAGAGTTCGGACTGGACGCCAAGACGCTTTATCGCCAAATCAAAGAGGGCGCGCTGACGGGCTATAAGCCCTTTGGCAAGACCATGGTCAAGCGCAAGGATCTGGAAGCCCTGTTCCAGCGCTCGAAGACTCGATCAGCATGAAACTCCTGCCCGTCGAAAGCACTAAGACGTTCAAGGCCCCGTCATGGTTCAAGCGGCATCCTAATGGGTACTACTGGTACGACATTTATCGCGCCGACCTGAGCCCGAAGCGTCTTTGCCGATCGACCGGTGAGAAGGACAACAAGGCAGTCGCTCTGAAGATCGCCGAGGGGGCAATCGCTCGCTGGATGGGTAAAGAGCCCACGGGCGAGGTGATCCGGTTGACCTTCGCTCAGATCGCGCGCGAGCTGTTGGGCCATTACGAGACCAAGCTCAAGAAGAACAAGATCCGTAAAGGCACGATGGACAACGCCAACCGTTACATCGGCTACCTGATCGATGAGTTCGGATTGATGTACCTGGACCAGATCAACGATGGGACTTGGCTTAGGTTCGTCAGCGACTACCAGCGCGAGAAGCCCAAGCAGATTCTAGAAAACCACTGGAAACACATGGGCTACGTGATGAGCTATGCCCACAAGTGCGGGTTCTATCCAAGGGCATGGAGCGTCGAGAACCCGGATCCCAAAAAGAAAGCCGGTCGAGTGCTCAGCGAGGCGGAGCGCTCAGCCCTGTTTGACGTAGCCCTGCCCAACCTCCGCGACCAACTTCTGTTTGCCATGACCATGGGGATGCGGCTCAGGGAGATCCTGAAGCTGTCCTGGGATCGCGTGGATCTTGAGGAGCAGACCATTACGCTCAGGCCCGAGGATACAAAGACCAAGAAGGGGCGAGTGATCAAGATGAGCCCCCAGGTCTACGAGATGCTCAAGCGCCGCAAGGCGGGCTATTACCGGCATCGTGAGGCCAATACAACTTGGGTGTTCCCCGCGCGCGGCAACCCCAAGGCCCCCATGCATCAAAATAAGACCGCCTGGCGGACTGCCAAGAAGAACGCTGGCATCAAAGGCCGCTGCCGCTTCCATGACCTACGCCATACGTTCCTGACCGAGTGCGCAAAACTTGTCCGCCAGGGTCAGGTCAGCGTGGTGCTGATCTGTGCTTACGCGGGCTTGTCGATCAAGACCTTCGAGCGGGTTTACCTGCATCTGAACCAAGACGACACGGCTGCGGTAGCCAGTTTGATTGCGGTAAAACTGCGATACTCAAACCATGACAAACAAGAAAGTACGGTAGAATTACAGGAGAAAGTCATCGACTATGCTGAAACTTGACACGGTAGGGGTCGCTGGTTCAATCCCAGTCGAGCCAACCATAAAATCCACTAAAACATCAGAAAACTCCTTGGGTTGCACAAGCAATCCGGGGAGTGGTCTGACCCCCCTCGTTTCTCAAACTCGCCCATTTTTGGGCATATCGACGCACCTGCTTTGCGGTGAAATTGCGGTAATCCGCTCGCCCTCCGTCTGGAGGTCCGCATGAGCATTGTTGTGCTGATTATTTCAGTCGCGGGCCTGATCGCACTGTCGTTCGCCATCGAGTTCGCGTGCGCACGTAGGCATGAAGAGCGCCCCGAGCGCGGATGTGTATCAAGCGCATCTGCCAGGCTCGGGGCGAGGGATTCAGTAGCAGAGCAGCCGGGGGGCCTCAATGGCTAAGCGGCTGACGGATACGACTATCTGGAAACAGGCTTGGTATCGGGAGTTGCCGCCCAAGCTTAAGTGCCTCGTGCGCTATGTCTTTGACTGCTGCGAGTTCGACGGCATTTGGCACGAGGACTATGACCTAGCGTCTTTCCAAATCGGCCAGAAGGTCACTTGGGGGGATCTGAAGCTCGTCTTTGGAGACAAGCTGATCCGGATCGCTCCAGACAAGATCTTCCTTCCTGGGTTCATTGAGTTCCAATACGGCGAGCTCAGCGAGAACGTCAGACCCCACAAGGCAGTCATTAAGCAACTTCTCTTGTATGGGATTGACCCTGAAAAACTAACCCTATCCATACCCTTAGCTAAGGGTACCGGTACTGATACGGATACAGATAAGGATAAAAACAAAGAGAAGGATAAGGATCAAGAGAAGGACAATCAGGGGGGTGTGGGGGGATTTGCGCCTGACGTTGACGCTGAAGCGCCGCCCCTCGACTTCGAGGCCATCTGGCAGAAGTACCCTCGCCGCGTCGGCAAGACTGACGCCCGAGAGCGGTTCCTTCGGTTGATCAAAACGCCCGAGGATTTCGCCGAACTCGAACGCGCGGTCGAGAACTACACGACTGAGTGTCGTGCCAAACAGACCGAAGAAAAATACATCAAACACTTGGCGAGCTTCCTCGGGACTGCCGATGCGCCACGCTGGCGTGATTGGGTGTCGCCCGAGGCATCGCAGAGCTTTGGAGCCAATGCACTTGATTGGACGCCGGAGGATCTTGCGTGAGCCCCCAACACTTCGGCACGCAGATTAACCGGCTCGCGGAAACTTATGGCGCCGGCCCGTTCAAGCGAGAGCGCGCGGACCTGATTTGGCGTGCCGTCAAAGACATGCCCGACGAGTGGATGACTCGGACGGTGGATGGCTTCATTGCGACCTTCAGGCAAGCGCCTTTGGTTCCCGACTTCGCAGAAGCATCGCGTGTCGAACGTCAGCGTCTTTGGGAGTCACGCAAGCGTCAATCCAATGTGACCCAGTTCAACCCGCAGGCGCGCGCCCGCTGTACCCTCTGTCGAGATACCGGATGCCTCCTCGCCTTCAGCAAAGAGAGCACAACCGGGCCATACGCTTTCCTCTGTCGCTGTGACGCTGGAACGAGGGACGTGCGGAATCTGCCTCGCTGGGGCGCGGACTACGACACGCAGTACGAGGTGATCGCATGAACTGTCCAGATACGAACGACCAGAAAAATTGCAGAAACTGCGACATCTTGATCCCAATAGACGGTGCGCTCGCGTTTCTCGAAGTGTGTTCCTCCGAGTGCTTGACCATGGTCTCGGAGAAAGATCGGGCAAAGGCCACCGCCCGAGTGATCGAAGAATACGAGAAATCCAGACGCGAGATTCAATACAAACAGTTCTACCAGTCTCCCCGGTGGCTGACGCTTCGTTGGCAGGCACTTCAAAAATTCGGCTTTCGTTGCATGGCTTGTCGGCGTGGCAGAGAAGACTCCGTTATCCTGCATGTGGACCACATCAAGCCAAGATCGAAGCATCCGGAACTAGAACTCGACATAAACAACCTCCAGGTACTTTGCGCAGACTGCAACCTAGGGAAGTCGAACCGCTCGGACGAGGATCTTCGGCCATGAACTGGTTCCGTCGCCCCAAGGGCAAGTACGGCGCTAAGCGAGTCGATCACGCAGGCATGAGCTTCGCGTCCAAGCTCGAGAGCCGCGTCTATGACGTGCTGAAGCTCCGCGAGCGCGCGGGCGAGATCGACTTTATCCAGTCCCAGCAGACCGTCAGGCTCTATGCCGGCATCGGCTACCGCGTGGACTTCGTCATCCGCGACAAGAAGTCCGAGCAGCTCGTCTGGGTCGAGGCCAAGGGCTTTGAAACGCCCGAGTGGAAGCTGAAGCTCAAGCTCTGGAAAGAAGGCGGGCCGGGTCCGCTTGAGATCTGGCGCGCGGGCCGTTCAGGCGAGCCGTACTTGGATGAAACGATCATCCCGAAAGGACCACGCCCATGACTCCAATGGAGATGCTATCCGCATCTATCTTGCGGCGCTGATTCGTCAGGTGAAGCGCGAAGCGAAGGCCGCGAAGAAAATGCCACAGTCGTAAGCCGAGCTAGGGTTTGGAGGAACACGCAGTGAAAACAAATACTAACGAACCAGCATACACGCCACGCGCGGAGTACCGATGCAAGGACTCCGATACGCACTACCAAGGCTGCCAGTGCCATGAGCAGCGGTGGATGGACCGGATCGCCGAGGCCGAGGATACCGTGTTCAAGACCGCTCAGCAGGCGATGGCGATTCAAGAGCAGCTTGAGGCGGTGATCCAGGAGCGGGACGCGCTTAGGGCGGAATTGCAGCGCACTTGCAAGATACGCGGGTTAGGAGGTCCGAACAGTGAAAACGGAACTTGAGATTCAAGCGGAGTCCATTGCGATTCGCGTCGGTGATCTGGACGGGATGCCCGCCACGAAGCGAAACGGGGCGCTCGCCGCGCTCCTCAAGGAAGCCGCGCTTGAGGGCATGTCGTGGCAGCGCGAAAGGGATGCATTGATAGTGCGAACCCTGGTCTACAGCGACACGCTCGCCGCGTCTGTCTCGCGCTCCATCTTGGAGCAGTCGGAAAAGGAACGAGGGTTAGGAAATGACTAAGATTGAAGCAGCAAAAGAATACGTTGAAGAGCTTGATTACATCGCTGACGAGAACCGCAGGATTGCGGGCGAGGGTTTCATTGCTGGAGCCAACTGGCAGCAGGAGGAGTTGCTGAGCGCCCTCGATGACGAGTTCGAACTGTTACTCGGGTACTTCACCGAGGAAGACCCGCAGGGCGGCGCTGAAAAGATTCTCAAGGCCGCGCGGGCTGCTATCGAGAAGCGATTGTCCGGGTCGGAGCGTGCCAAGTGTCCGCATTGCTTCGGCAGCTATAAATGCCAGCCGTCTTGCGAAGCTGTTAAGGCCGAGCACGAGCGTACCGGAGCGGAGCACGGCAAATGAACCTGACTCAGGCTTATGAGGAACTCAGTCGGGAATACTTCAAGGCGATTTTATGGCTCAGGCTCGCCGAAGCTGACGAGTTCAACTTTTTCAAGACGACCGTCACCGGCGAGAGCAGGGAGGTCTACTTGATTCAGATTCAGCACGTCGATGGACCGAAGTATCGGCGCGCATCTACCGGAGCCGACAATGCTGGCTGAGTGGGTCAGGTGCTCGGTCGAGGGGTGCACTCGCGAGGTTTGTATAGCCAGTGACCTAACTGTTTTCGAGCGCCGCAAAGTGGTTTGTCCTGAGCACCAGAAGGCTCGCCGCATCGAAGAAGAGATGGACCGGACGTGGGAACGAAATACGAGAGAGGAGCGAGGCAAGAAGTGCTTTTGCCAGGGGCTCGGCGTGCCGATCCGGCGGTGCACGAAGTGCGGAATTGGGATGAAGCGACCCCCACAGGACCGAGGTTAAGATTGTGAAGAGAAGAAAGGTTCTCGTCGTCGAATTCTCTGGCGGGCTCACTTCGGCGCTCATGGCCAAGCTCGTCCTGAAGTGGTGGAACGAGAAGCACCAGGCGCTCGCGGCTTACGACGATCTCGTGTTCCTCTTCTGCAACACGGGGCTCGAGGATCCGCGCACGCTGGACTTCGTTCATCGGGTCAACGTGGAGTTCCTTGAGCGGCGAGTGATCTGGCTCGAGGCCGTCGTCAACCCGGTCATGCACAAGGGCACCGGCTTCAAGATCGTGACCTACGAAACGGCCTGCCGGGACAAGTCGATCTATGATGCCGTCTGCGCCAAGTACGGGCTTCCCAACAAGTATTACCCGCACTGCACGCGGGAGATGAAGCAGCGGCCAATCGAGGCGTACATGCGGATGTTCGACGTGGACTACGACTGCGCCGTCGGGATCCGCGCCGACGAGCCCGGCCGCCTGCCAACTGGCCCCAAGCCCGGGTTCATCTACCCGCTGGCCCACATCCTGCCGGTCACGAAAGCCGTCGTTCGGAACCACTGGGCGGGCCAACCCTTCACGCTTGAGGTGCCCGAGCACTTGGGGAACTGCACGTTCTGTTTCAAGAAGTCGAAGCGCAAAAAACTGACAATCGCCAAGGAGCACCCGGAGCTCGTGACACCTTGGCTGGAAATGGAACACGAACACGGGAGGGACGAGGATGATCGGGATCGGTTTAACGTTAGGGATAGCATGTACATTGCTGATTATTTGGCGCAGGCGCAGCAGCCGTTCGAGCCATTCAGACCAGGGCTCGTCGTATACGACGCGAACATGGATGTTGAATCGGGGTGTTTATGCCGGTGACTGCCCAGGCATGTGCGGATGGAGCCACGACTACGAGGTCGGCGTCTGCGATCAAGTGAAGCGGTCCTAAGACGAACGCGGCGGAATTTTATACCCGAACGGGTACAAAAAGCCCGTCTGAGGCCTGGATTATACCTGAGCGGGTATAGAGTCATGAAACGAACGAGGCTAAAGAGATGAGAACACTGTTACTTGTTGCCGCTTTGTTGTCGGTTTCCTGCTCCACTCCGCCAGAAAGGCCGCGCGGTAGCGGTATTAATCCTGCGGCGCTCCGAGAGGAAGCCCAAAGCGCCAAGCGATATAAGGTCCGCGCTATGTCAGATAAATCGAGGAAAACTGACCTATGACCCTGCCTTACGAGCGCTATAGAGCAATCAAGTACGTGCGCGAGTTCTTGCGGGAACTCCTCGGGCGCGTCGCAGTGCCCAGGACACGCAAGGAGTGGACGGAGATTAGGATGCAAGCCCGCTCGGCGTTGAAGCATTACCCTTGGGAGACCGATATGGAGCGCGCTCGCAAGAAAGCGCCGGACGTGTGGGGTGAAAAAGATGAATAAATCGGCAAAGATCACGAGTGATGCGCAACTTGCCGACTTACAGTCCACGGATGACCTTTCAGGTCGGCCCGCCTCCCAATCAGTAAGTGATTCGTTAACTGAGCGGTCCACGGGTGAACCCGGCAAGCCGCGCGGACCCCAGCACAGAGATGGCCACTGCTATTGGTGCGGGTCGTTTAGCGAGTGCGATTGTGAAGAGTCACGACAGGACCCGAGCAAATGAAAAGGCATCGAATTCAAAGTGGTATCCGTGGGGGTATCGAGCGCGAGTGGTACACCGTCTGGACCCTTTGCGGGCTCAGGCTCGTCGTTGAACCGCCATCGCGCCGACCCAAGCGGGCTACGGTTACTGACAAGCGCGTAGAGTGCGGTCGGTGCTTGAATGGTTTGAGAAGTATGCGGAAGGTCCGAGCATGAACTGGCTTAACAGAGCGCTATGCTGGCTGACGGGCTATCACATCGAGCCCCAAAAACCTGAAGAGTTGTTTCGATGTCGCTTCTGCGGGCAGGATACGATGTACACCCGCTGCACCGGCTGGCCCAAAAAGAAGCGTACCGAGGAGGAGGCTGGCAAAAATGGATGACTTAATCATCGTTCGTGACCCCGACTGCGAGGACTACTTCGGCGTGATTCGCAAGTCGGTCTATGACGCCAAGAACGAATCGAGCAGAGTGCTCTACTTCAGCGATTTCTTCGCGGTAGGTATGACGTTGGAGAATGCCGAGTTTCTACTTGAGCGACTTGGCGTGAAGCGTACCGGGAGTGACAATGAGAGCCGTTAAGGAAAAGGACAGGACGGGAATGGTCGGCAAGGTGCTCTGGGTGAAGCCATTCATGATACCGCCAATCGAGTCCGGCTACACCTGCGCGCCGAACCCCGTTTCAACCGTGCCGGTACCGGGCTGGTGGAAAGTTGAAGTCGTGGGCTTCGAGAACCCGCAGTCCGCTGATGAACGAGGTAAAGATGAGTAAGTGCGGATGCATGACCCGCGTCTACATCCCTGTAGGCGACAAGTGCAATTGGTGCCTGGAAGCTGACGCGCTCCGCGCCCGCGTTGCGGAGCTCGAGCAGGAGCTAGCCGAACAGGCCCGGCTCAACGGCAAGGGCGGAAGCCGGGAGCTGGCGTTGATGACTCAGGTGCGGGAGCTTGAGGCCGAACGCGACCGCTACAAGGCTGCGCTGGAGAAGATCGTGGAACCGCCGATCTATTCCCGGGCTTGGGTTCACATCGCTGAGTCACAGAAGGACTACGCTCGGGAGGCTTTGGCTCAGTCCACCGACGACAACTCCATTCTCAAGGTCGAGGTAGATCCTACGCTGGGGCCCGATGATTGGTATTTCAAGGGGGCCGTTTGCAGGGGGTCGAAAGAGCTTGGCACTGCTTGCGGCAGGTGCGAGCGTTGTCGCTTGGAGCGTTCCAGTTCCGAGCGCGGAGAGAAGTCATGAGAAAGTATTGGTTCTTCAGCTACTCATTCCCAGGCGGCAACGGCCACGCCGTCGTTACCCAAGACGGCGCTGCGTTTCAGCCCCAGAAGGCTATCGCGGAACTGAAGTTGTCGCGCTTGGGAAACATTGTTTTCAGAGACTTTTTTGAGGTATCCGAAGAGCAGGCAAAGGCATTCGGCTACCCGTCGCCAGACGAAATGCCGCGCTCGGAGATGGAACGAGGCAAGAATGGCTAGCGAGGTCAAATGGAATGACGAAGAGATTGAGTTCCGCGAGCACGACGTTGTTGTGGCGCGGTTCGAGGACTCCGGGAGTGGGATGGAGGGGTCCATCTCCGAGGGGCATTTACTCGCCGAGCTTGGCGGGATGCCTGTCGGCCTGAGCGCAAGCGACCTGATTATTCTGGCAAGGTGGCTCTTGTCCAAGGCCGAGGAGCGTGTCGGCAAGCTGGATCAGTCCTGAGCCGACCTTGGCCCGCGCCACAGTCGGCCATTGAACGCGCTACGGTTTGACTCCCGCTCGCTTCTGCTCCAATCTGATCCCGTGACGCTCAAGCGCAGAATCCCTAGGGACGGGCACCTTGAAGGCCATCACGGCCCACCATTGGTCAGGCTCACGAAAGCCGAGCGCACCACCGATCTAGCCCTCACTCTCCTTCGCAAGCTCAAGGCTGACATGGAGGATCCGAGAGGAAACTTGGATGAGTTCCGGGTCCGCGCGGAAGGCGTTAGGCTTCTCCTCAAGCAAGCCATGCTGACGTTTCGGAAGATCACGGCAAAGAAGGGCGTCGTCCAGGTCGATTGCGTCGAGTGCCTGAAGCGCAAGGCAGCCGAGCACTATGCCTGGAAGATCGCCAGAAGCGCCGAACTCCTGGTTGCCAAGCTCTTGAGGGATCAGGTTCAGTTCTGCGACGAGATGCAAGCCGTTAGCAAAGCCGTCACCGACTACCAGAAGCGGTATCGGGATGCTTAGGGCTGCGCTCCTAGCCTGCCTGCTCTTAGGCTCAGCGTGCGATCCTAAGCCCGCGCCGATTCCCGCGCCCGCCACGGGAACCGATATCTGCGACTTGCCCTGTGTGGGTGAGGATTGCGCTAAAGAGAACTGCGACCGCGATGGGCTCATGTTTGGCCCGACCGGAGCGGGATGAAGGGCCGACCCGTAAGAGCGCCGGCCCAAAGTAGAGTTAAAGGCCAGAGATGACGAGCATCTCCCATGGCTCACCCGCGAAGGTTACCTTGGCGACCGTGTGGCCGAGCTCCTCAAGGAAGGTCTTGACCTGGTTGGGCGCATCGACAGCGTTGTGGAGGATCACGGAAGCTTGATCCCTCTTTGCCGCCACGGCAACTTCGATCGTGGACAGGGCCTTCTGTTTAGCGTGCTCGAGGCTATCGGCGGCGACAGCGGCAGAGCGTTTGGCTTGGGCTTCGGCTTTGGTCAAAAGCATGTGGTTCTCCTAAGGGTTGGTACTGCGGTTTGAGTTGCCATTAGGAAAACCTATGTATGGCCGATCGGCAATAGGCTTAGTGGATCAATCCCCGCACCATAAAAAGGCCGAGCGTTTGACTCGCCTGCCGGAATCCATCACGCTGGATAGGTGAGTCGCAAACGAAAGCCCATGCAATACGTGCTCTTCATCGTGGACCCGGGCAGTCCAGATCAGGCTGTGCACTGCGATGACATACGTGAGGCTACAAGAGCCTTCCTGCGCGCCCAGAAGCGCTATGGCGAGCGAATCATGCGCGATGTAACCGTCAAGCTAGTCCCGGCTTCCGAGACCACCAAGAACGATTTTGAAGCGTCTCACGCAAGCCCGGACAACGGGATGCACTAGGCCGTTCGTTCTTCTGCCTGGGCGACAGTCTCGAGAACCCCACGGTTAGCCTCGAGCAGATCCCGGACGAACTTGTTGAACTCGAACCCTTTAGCTTTTGCCACGTCGATGAGCTCGCGCATGGCCTCATCCACTGGGACGCTTACGGCCTTTGTGAGCTTCCCGAACTTACGCGTGTACTTTCCTGCCTTATCCATTTTCACCCCCATCTCTCTCAATGGGAGATTAAAGGGCAAATTCGAGCCCGCTTCAATCCATAAAAGTTAGTTATATCTAATTCCAATTAAATAAAGCTGCCCTATGCCCGCTTTGCCTTCACGCTTGGATCCAAGGGCGAAAGCGATATGCGCGCTTGGGCTCGTTTTGCGAGTCGCAGGTTACCTGGAAATCATGAGGGCAAAACCCTCAACGAGCTGGGGACTAGGAAGCCTGGCCCTTAAATTTTGAAAACTTTGTGCCTCGATTCCGGCATTAGGCAGCGGCCGGGCCAGTCCATACACTTCTGTCTGGCGTGCGCTTAACTCACGGACGGGGGCGGCTCACAGCGGTTGAAATCCGTTCAGGTACATCGGTGAGCCTGGGTGAGGGGGAAAAGGGCTAAAGCTCTTTCACTCAGGCAAACCAAAACAACTTCAGTAACTCCCCAAAGGAGCGTGAAGCACATGCAAAACAAGCTGACAGACCTTTTCTCCATTCTCTTCATCTTGAGCTTAGGGGCATCCGCAGCCTTTCAAAGCGCTGCGTCTGTCGCTGCTTTGGCGATCACGGCTCTGATGCTGGGCTTTCATCTGTTCATTGAGCGGAGGAAAGTAGAGCGCCTGGATCTCCTGACCGTCGAGCTTGCGAATCTCAAGCAGCTCTATGGCGAGCTAAAGGCCGTCGTCGAGTTCAAGGGGATGATCTGATGGATCACGGCTGCTCGAACATTCAGATTACCATGCTGATCCTGGGCTCGGTTCTAGGCGCTGCCTGCTTGTATATCGCCCAAGAGATTCGGAACTTTTTTGAATGATCCAAGTCCCTAAGAGCCTCCACAACTACATGGCGGGCGTCATCAACTCCCTTTGCCGGGTCTGCCAAGGCGTGAAGGTCAACAACGCCTCTGGAGTCTGCAGGGCCTGCCGCACTCGCAAGTGCTCGCACCCCGGATGTAATGCCACATTCGGTTTTCAGGACATCGCCAAGGCTGAAGCAAGTACGCTTTGTCAGCGGCACCGGGCAATGCGGAAAAAGAAGGCCGATAGGTACCACGAGTGAACCGCCAGCCCATCGTCCTAAACGCAGCGTTTGCCAAGGCTACGTCGACCGTGGACGGGGGATGGAACATAACGTTTGCTCTGCCTCAAGACGAAGTGCTCAACATCGCAAGCGTGTCTGCCATGCGAGACATGGAACTGATCATCACCGTCATGCCTGCGGAGCTAGTGCAGAGGGACGATGGCGAAGCCTCCTAAGTACACCGATGAGGAGCTTGTGAAGCGGGCGCTTGAGATCCTAAAAGCGCAGCCGCTTCTGTCTGAGATTGCCCTTTGCGGGAAGCTTGGCGTGGGCCGGGAGTACATCGCGGATCGGGCCAAGAGTTCGGACGCAGTCGATGAGCTTCGCGATCTCATGTTTGGAATCAGGCAAGCCGCTTGGGAGGAAGAGGGGATTCGGGGCATGAAATCCCGAGCCTTCAACGCGACCACTTACATTTGGATGACCCGAAACATCCTGGGTTGGCGAGACGAGCGGGCGGAAAGTAACGACGACAATGGAGGTGGTGGCGGGGCTTCTGTCTCCGTTGCCATGAGTCCAGAGCAGCTGGTCGAGCTCGTCAAGAAAGCCAGGGAGGGCAAATAGGTGCCGATCTACGACTTTTACTGTGAAAAATGCGCAGCTACCTATCCGAATGTTCCGGCCAAGTACAACGAGCGCCCGGACTGCGTCACTTGCAAGCTTCCTTTGATGCGGGAGTTTCCGTTGATCTCAGGCCATGTGTGGGGCTGTAAGCCTGACGGCGCTGGCGCGGTAAGGGGTTCTAACTGGGATAAGGCGCGTAAAGAGAAGAAAGCCGAGCGCGTGGGCGCTCAGACCAACCGTCAGCTTGAAAGCTTCGGAGTGAAGGCCAAGAGGTAGGGCGTTGTCAGCCTCTGCCGCTCGATCAACACTCTGGGGGCTTGGGTTAGTTGCCCCGTGGTACCTCAGGCCGTCGCAGTTCGAGGTGTATGAGCTCCTCATGCGCGAGCGCTACCCGTTTGTTCAAGCGGGACGACGCTGGGGCAAGACGACCACGATCCTGAGCTTTGTTCTCGAGCAACTGAGAGCAAACCCCGGTTGGATCTGCCGCTGGGTGTTTCCCGAAAAGAAGACGGCGCGCACGGTTATCGCCGAAGAGATGGAGAAGATTCAGGCCGATTGCCCGGACGAGCTTAAGTTTCGTTGGCAGTCCACTGATTCGGTCTATATCGGCCCCAGGATCCGAGGCCGCCGTTCGAAGATCTTTCTTTACGGGGTCGACAAGGACAAAGGCAAAAGCCTCCGCGGCGAGGCCTCGCATATCGTCGTAGCCGACGAGTACGGGTTCTGGTCGGATCCGAGTGTCATTAGGCGGGTCCTCAGGCCCACGACGCTCACGACTCGCGGCAAGATCATCTTTGCCTCAACGCCGTCAGAGGACCTGGATCACCCCTACTACCAGGAGCGTGAGAAGGCACAGCGCAAAGGCCGCTTCATCCAAAAGACGATTCATGACAACGAGTCGCTTTCGCTTGAGGACATCCAAAACGAGATGGAGGAAGCAGGCGGCGAGCAGTCGGAAACCTGGCGTAGGGAGTACCTCTGTGAGGACGTGGCAAACCCAACGCTGCTCGTTTGCCCAGAGTGGAGCGACTCGCTCAACGTTGTGCCCGATGACTACCCTAGGCCTGAGTTCTTTGACGCTTATATTGGCGGAGACCACGGCGTTGATGATAATACCGCTGGCCTAGTCGGCTATTATGACTGTCTCAAGGACGAGATTGTCATAGAAGCCGAGCACGTCGCCTCTGGCAAGACCACGCGTGATCACTGCGACGCCATGAAGGTGCTGGAGCTTCAGACCTGGGGCGTGGGTGTTAAGCCCTTCATGCGCGTCTGGGACGCCCCAGAGCAGGTGTTGGTCGATATGAACGCGCTTTATGGTTACTGGGCTCATCGCCCGGAGAAGGACCAGAAGCACGCGTCCATTCACTTTTTCCGTCAGCAGGTGAGGCTAGGGAAGTTCAAAGTCAAAGCCCGCTGCCAGCATACGATCCGCAATATCAAGTACGGACGCTGGAAGGACGAGAAGCGCATGGACTTCCAGCGAACGGAGCAGCTAGGGCACCTTGACGCCTTTGCAGCAGCCGTTTACTTTAATAGGAGCGTTGACAGAAGCCATAGCCCGTGGCCCGCATACCCGGCGCATGTGTCTCCTGCCACTCATTTTATCCCTCGCACCAGCTCAGAGGGCTCGCCACAAGAGAGAAGCCTGGCTTCCGCTTTTGTTGGTCCAAGCTTGCGAGAGGATAACTAAGAGTGAGTTCACAGGCTTCCAATACCTATTTCGCGCTCAAGTCTTCTCAGGAACTCGCAAACGATCTCGCCGAAGAGAGCAAAGAGTGGCAAGCCTACCGCGCCCAAGGCGGCATGGCTCAGCGAGAGAAGCGCTCGCATGAGCTCTACTTTGGCGAGCACTTCGGAAGCGTAAACCGCAAGAGCCCAGGCATGGTGCGCACTGGCCTTCGCGGTGAAATCGTCGCGTTTGCGGTCAACCATTACCGAAACCTGATCAAGCATCAACTGACGATGGCGACCAACCAGAAGCCGTCGTTTGACGTTCGAGCCATCAACTCGGATGACGAAAGCCAGCAGCAGGCTCGCCTAGGCGTCAACATCCTGGACTACTACTGGCGCGACAAGGAACTGTCCCAGTATTGTAAAAAAGCAGCCGAGCAAGCTCAGGTATACGCCAAAGGCTACTTGTTTGCCTTCTGGGATCCTTCGCTCGGGGTGCCTGCGGGCGTTCAAGACGTCACGGACGACGAGGGTAATCCCAAGCTCGACGAAAAGGGCGAGCCAGTCCGTAAGATCGTTTATGAGGGCGATCTCTGCATTGAAAACCCGCTCACTGAAGACGTGATCGTCGACCCGATGGCTCGAGACTGGGCCAAGCTCGAATGGGCAGAGGTTACGCTCTATCGCAACAAGTGGAACTTGGTGGCGCAGTACCCGAAGCACAAAGAGGAAATCGCGGGCCTCGATACCCTTCACGATATCGATAACTACCGAAAGAACCGTTACCGCTCCTCGAAACTTACGGCACTGATCCCGGTCAGGTACTTCATCCACAAGAAGACGCGAGCGGTCCCTAACGGCAGGCTCATGATCCGCGTGGGCGACGACATTGTTTTGTACGACGACGTCTATCCTTACGACGACAAGTGGCCGCTCTTTCGCATCTGCCCAGGCGAAATCTTTGGCACGACCGAAGGTTACTCGGATGCATTTGATCTGATCGGTATCCAAGAGGCCATCGACACTCTCGTTACGATTGCTTTCACCAACCAGCAGGCCCACGGCGTTCAAAAGGTTTGGATGCCGACTGGCGGCGACATCTCGAGCACGCAAATCAGCCAAGCGCTCACGATCCTGCGCTCGCCTCCAGGCACAAAGCCCGAGCCCCTTCAGCTCACTCAGACGGCAAAAGAGATCTTCGACATGCTCCCCATGCTCCAGAAGTGGGGCGAGACGACTTATGGGGTGAACTCCGTGGTTCGCGGAGATCCAGACCACTCGCTCGACTCAGGCGTTGCCCTTGGGCTTGTTCAAGCCATGGCCGTCCAGTACGCGTCGGCCTTCCAACAGTCTTGGGCGCAGCTCCTTCAGGATGTGGCGAGCTTCATTCTGTATCTTCTCAAAGAGTTCTGCCGAACGGAGCGCAAGATCGACCTGGGCGGGAAGATGAATCGCGGATACATGACCGCATTCACTGGCAAAAGCCTCTCTCAGATCAATCGCGCCGTTGTGGACCTTGGAAACCCCATGGCTCGCACGTTCGCGGGCCGCGTTCAGCTTGCGGATAAGTACCTCGAGAAGGGTTTCATCCAGACGCCTCAGCAGTACGAGACTGTCGTTGAGACGGGAAGCCTTGAGGCGATGACCGAGAACCTCACCACGCAGCTTTCTCTGATCAAGCAAGAGAAAGAAGCGCTTCTTGAGGGTCAGCCCGTGCGCGCTTTGCCGGGCGATAAGCACCTGCTCCACATGCAGGACCACTATGCTCTGATCTCTAACCCCGAGGTCAGGATGAATAGCCGCATTGTTGAGGGCGTGCTTGCTCACATCATGGAGCACAAGAACCTCTACCAGACGCAGGATCCAATCTTCGCGATGATCAGTGGCGAGCCGCCTCCACCGCCGCCGCCCATGCTGCCAATGCCTCCCGGAGCGCCTGGGATGCCTCCTGCGGGTCCTCAAGCAGGGCCCCCCCCTGGTCCTGGCGGACCTGGACCGATGATGGAACCACCGATGCCGCCTGAGATGAGTGGGGAAATCCCTCCAGGCGCAGCGCCGCCCCCAGGCTTGGTCCCAGGAGCAGCAATGCCGCCGCAAGGAGGGATGTAAACCGTGCCGATGTCAGCACGCGATCCTTCGCACATTCTGAGATCAGTCTTTGACGAGGTCACCGAGAGCATCAAGGCCAAGATCGACGCCACGATCTCAGGCGTGCAAGAGGTCATCATCTCGCACTTGGATGACTCGATTCAGGCCGTGGGCTTTCGCGGCTCGCTTACTGATCGGAGCGGGAGTGCCACGACTACATCAAGCGTCCTGGCTGCGGCAAACTCCTCGAGAAAGGCGCTGTTTGTTCAGAACCTTTCGACGACCACGGCGATCTACATCAATTTTGGGTCTGCGGCCTCAGCGGGCTCGGGCTCGATCAAGATTCCGGCTGAGGGCTCGTTTTCGATGACCGAGAATTGGATCGATACGCAGGCCGTTAGCGTGATCTCCGCAAGCGGCACCGTGAGTTACACGGCCAAGGAGGGCTAAGCCTTGAAGCTCGAGAAGCCAGGCGGGATCAGCACAGGATCGGCAGTCGCAGGCACCCCCGTTGCCGCAGATGGCGCAAGCTCCACGCGTACCTCTCAGCATATCGTGGTAACGAACGCTACTACTCCCGGAACGCCAGGTAGCCCAACCCAGATCAACACGGGAGACCCGCAGACCAAAGGGCTTTTGGTTAAAGGGCACTACATCACTGAGAGGCCAGATAACTCCATGGCCTACGCGAGCTTCACGTCTGGGCTGGATTTTGACTGGAGCAACACCGGAGGCACCCTAACGGGGACGGCACTTGCCGGCGCGGGCGTTGTCTCTGGAGAGCTTGATTTAACAGGCAGTGTTGTAGATCGTGGGGTTTCCTATAGCGCAACCAATAACGCGAACTTTGGCCCGATTGGAACGATCCGTTTTAAACTTAGGCCGAACTACACGGGCAGCCCTTCATCTAACCAAGTATTCGTTTGGGTTGGAAACTCAGGAGGCTTTCAAGGTTCCATTCAGGTCCACCACTGGACTAGTGGCAATATCGTTGTCTATGTTGGTAATGACTCTGGAAGCTGGATTCTAGCCGGCGTGGCATTAGGTGTGTGGTCTCCAACCGCTGGGTCAACGTATATCCACGAATTTAATATTGACTCGGTAAACTCTGGTGGCGCTTACCGCTATTTTATTGATCGCGTTCAGTTCGGATCAACTCAGACGGGCACTGGAACCCGAACCACGGCCTGGAGTGACCGAGTCTATGTTGGTCAGGGCACTGGCGGGGCTGGCTCATCGCCTAACTTCAAATTGGACGACTTGGTCTTTTTCAGTACTGTCCAGCACACCGCCAATCACGAAAGTGAACTGCCATATAACTATACGACCAACACGCAGAGCGTGGCGCTCATTGAAACCCAAGACTATGACGGCAACACTCTGACGCAAGTCAAAGGCAACGGGGAGCTTTCTCTTAGTAAGCTTGGGCGAGGGCTTTCCATCAAAGAAGGCACTAATGGCCGTATGGGGACAGGAATCCTTTCCAGCGGCACTGTCACCATCTCCAATACGTCGGTTACTGCAAGCAGCCGCATCTTTATTCAGCCCACGGCGAGTAGCGCAAGCGCGGGGCACCTTCATGTGACCATAAGCGCGGGCTCATCTTTCACCGTCACTAGCAGTAACGCGAGCGACGGGCGCACGTTTAACTGGGTCATCTTTGAGCCCGCCTGAGGATCATGGCTAAAATCTTTTTTCAGAGAGATACGGACGAACCCAACAAGCTTGCGACCAAGCTCAGCCGCGAGGAGCAGGCTCTTTTGCCTGAGTCCTACCTGGATGGGTACTGCAGGCAGTGGCGACTACTGAACAACAACAAGCTTCGGGTGCTATTGGCGAGAAGCCTGGCTCTGAACGCGGCTTTGGTCTTACTCGCCTTGGTGGTGATCCTGTTTACTTAGGCGCATCTCAACCTCCCCAGCTCAAATCTCTAAGGAGGATTGCACATGGAAGGCGCAACGCCAGCAGTCGCCCAAGCGGGCGGCGGTAGTAATAGCAGTGTAACTCCTGAGACGGGCTCTCAAGCGGCCTCTTCTCAGGGTAAGTCGGGTGACTCTGAGGGCGGCCATAGGCATGTCCCTAAACAGGGGCACGCCCCGAGGCAGGAGCCCCAGCAGAAGGCCAAGCCACAAAGCCAAGAGGCGTCAGGCTCGGACGATTTCGAGGAGGTCCGCGTTGGATCTCACACCATGAAGGTCTCCAAGGCCGATGCCAAGGTCATCAAGAGCCTGGAGCGGGGCTTTCATGCCAAGAGTCAGGAGGCAGCGGGCGCGAAGCGGCAGCTTCAGGAGGCCGAGACCCTGGCTAAGAGCGACCGGAAGGGCTTCCTCAAGAAGTACGGCATCGACCCTGAAGAGTTCGCCGAGATGACCCTGGCCGAGAAGCTCGAGGAGATGGAACTCTCGCCCGAACAAAAGGAGCTCAGGGATCTCAAGCGCTGGAAGGCCGAGCAGGAGCAGACGCAGAAGGAGGCTGAGGAGCAAGCTCGACAAGAGCAGATCCAGGCCGAAGAGCAAAAGATGTCCCAGTCGCTTAGGACCGAAATGTTCCAAGCCTGGCAAGAGTCTGGCCTTCCTCCGCATCCGTACTTTGGAAAACGTATGGCAGCTACGATGATGGCTGCAAAAGCGCAGGGGGAGGACTTGTCATGGTCAGATGCCGCTGCTATCGTTAAAGAAGACTTCGGGAGTAACGCTCGAGCGGTACTAGAGCAACTGGATGGCCAAGCTATCCAGACTCTGCTCGGCGATAAGATCCTGAAGACGATCCGTGATTTTGAAGTGGCTCGGGTAACTGGACAATCAGCCCCTAAGCAGCCTTCAGCGGACCAAAATACCCGCCCTGGCCAAAAGCCAGCAAGCCAGCAGAAACCAGCAATGAGCGAGCGCGAGTGGAGAAAAGCGTTTCTCCAAGACTGAAGCGTAAAACTCGTTAGACAGATTTCATAGGCTTGCTTGCGCGCATAACAGGCTAAGCCTCAACTTAAACAAAAACTCTCCCCAGCTCCTAACCGTTTAGGAGCTTACGATGGCTGATGTTGTTGAGAATTTGAATGCGCTTCATAAAGAAGTTTTCGCCGAAGGCGTGCCCGATCTGATTCCGCAAGCTGCCAAGCTTCAGCAGGAAATCTCCTTCGACAAAGAGAAGGAACTGGGCCTGAAATACGTTCGCACGGTGCGCTTGGCCTATCCGGGCGGCTTTACCCATGAAGTGGGTGACGGCACCGCTGGCGCGTTCTCGCTGAACGATGCCAAGAGCGGCACCGTGAAGCGTGCTGAAGTGACGGCCTACCAGATCGTCCTCAAGGACCAGATGGACTATGAGACGGCGGCCAAGGCTTCGGCTGGCGGCAAGAAAGCTTTCAAAGAAGGCACGGCCTTTTTCTACGAAGGCATGCAGAAGGCTGCCCGCAAGCGCCTCGAGACCAACCTCCTCTGGGGCCAGAACGGTCTCGGCGTCGTCGGCACCTATACCTCGGGCGACCCGAGCGTGACTCTGTCGGCAGCAAGTTTCGCTCCCGGCATCTGGGCTGGCCTGGAAGGCACCGAGATCGACGTTCACTCGGGTTCGACCTCGACCGTTCGCGGTACTGTTACCGTGGCTGGCGTGGACATCGAAAGCCGCAAGATCACCCTTTCGGGCACCGTCTCTGGCTGCGCTGCCAACGACGTGCTTCGTTTCAAGGGCTCTTACAGCAAGGAAATGATGGGCCTCTATGGCATCCTGACCACCGATTCCAAATTCGGAATCGACGGGGCGACCTACTCGCTCTGGAAGGCTGTTTCTCACTCGATCGGCGGGGCTGCCTCGTTTGTTGGCGTGAAAAAGGGCATCTCCAAGGCCGTGGCCAAGGGTCTTGACGAGGATCTTCTGCTCCTCGTGAACCCAGGCGCATGGGACGACATCATGACCGATATCGCCTCGCTTCGTCGTACTGACAAGAACGACGTCAAGAAGGTTGAAATCGGCGCTGAAGAAATCGTCTTCCATAGCCAGAACGGCATGACCCGCATCGTCTCTCACATCATGATGAAAGAGGGCAATGCGATGGGCCTCTGCCGTCCGAAGGACAACTGGAGCCGTCTCGGTGCGGCTGACTTCACCTTCGGTACCCCTGGCTTTGGTGATGACATGTTCCACCAGCTTCAGGGCAAAGCTGGTATCGAGGCCCGCAGCTACAGCCACCAGGCTTTGTTCTGCGATGCTCCGGCCAAGAACATCATCTTCACGGACATTGTGAATAGCTAAGCCTGAGTCGAAGGAAACGGGGGAGGGGCGGGAAACTGCCCTTCCCCCTTCTTTCAAGGAGGAATAAGTGGCGATTAAGACAGTCATCGAAATCACGCACGACGAGACTTCGGCTGACGCTCAAGCGATCCTTGCAGCGGAGGCTGACGCCAACCGCCTGCGGGGCGTTAACAAGCTTCTGGCCTACATCAATGGGCTTGCTGGCGGGATCCGCAAAGCTCAGCTCAAAGTCGGCGTCAATGCGGCACAAGCCTCTGGAACGGTGACGTTCTCTGGCGTGGGTGCCGCGAGCGACACGATTCTGATCAACGGCGTAACGTTTACGGCCGTGGCTTCGGGCGCGACCGGAAACCAGTGGAACGTGGGGGCATCGGCTGCCCTTTCGGCCAGCGCCTTGGCTTCGGCTATCAACGCCTCGGTCTCGAGCTTGATCTCTGGATATGTCACTGCCTCTGCCGCAAGCGGAGTGGTGACGATCACGGCGGTGAGGCCTGGGATCAACGGTAACTGCATGACTCTGGCCGAAGGAGTCGACGGCTCGAATCATATGGCAGTTTCCGGAGCACGCCTTACTGGCGGCACGAGCGGAGCAGTCGAGCGCACGCATACGTTCGGTGGATACGCCTAAAGCACTGCGAGGAGGGGAGTGTTTGAGCTCCCCTCCTCCATGCTTCCCTTGAGGGGCACATGAAAAAGTATATCTCTCTCGCCTTCCTACTCGCCTTGATTGCGCCCGCCTTGGCTGCGGTCAACGTCACAGTCAACGGTTCCAGCTATTCCATTCCCCAGAAAAACGAAAAGGGATGGGGGGATAACGTCACGGCCTGGATTCAAGCGATCTCAGCAGGCACGCTTCAAAAGAGCGGCGGGACCTTCACGCTGACGGCCGACACGTACTTTGGCGGCACCTACGGGTTAGTCTCTCAGTATTTCAAGTCGGGAAGCTCGAACCTCTCGACGAGCGGGGCGCTTAGGCTCGCCAATACCGATGTCATCGGCTTTAGGAACGCGGCCAATAGCGGAAACCTGACCTTGGGTGTGGACTCAAGCGACAGGCTCACGTTTAACGGTAACCCGCTTGTGGGGAGCTCGGCGCTTACGGCTTCAAAAGCTGTAGAGACGAATGCCCTTGGCGTTCTGGTCTCCTCAAGCTTTGCTCCTGCTACGAGCTCCAACACGGCAAGTTCGGTTGTGGCCCGTGATTCATCCGGCAACTTCTCGGCTGGAACGATCACCGGCAATCTAACGGGCAACGTGACGGGCAATGCTTCGACTGCCACGGCCCTTGCCTCCAACCCGTCTGACTGTTCGGCAGGCCAGAAGGCCACGGGCATTGATGCCAGTGGAAACCTGACTTGCTCAGCGGTTTCGATGTCCGCCGATGTTACCGGGGTGCTTCCTATTGCAAACGGCGGAACGAGCGCATCGACCAAAGCAGGCGCTTTCGATGCGCTTTCGCCAAACACCACGAAGGGTGACTTCACTGTTCATAACGGCACGACCAACACCCGTGTAGCAATTGGGACTGACGGTCAGGTTCCCGTGGCCGACTCCTCTGCGGCAAACGGCCTGGCCTGGAAGAGTCTTCAGCAGGGCTCAAAGAACTACATCACCTATACCGACTTCGAGTCCAACGCTACAACGGGCTGGAGCCTCGCCCGCTCGACACTCGATGCGACATCCAAAGTCCCGAACCAAGCGTCGGGCTCGTGGTCGGCTGCTGCAGGCACCATGTCGATTGCCTCGACCTCAAGCGGAGCACTCGCGGGCTCGTACTCGCTTCAGCTGACCAGTTCAGCTGCTACGACCGCAGGCGACATGCTCGTGTCGCAGGCGTACATGATTGACCCGGAGGATCGGGGCAGGACGCTTGCCTTCTCGTTCTCGTATCAGATCACTTCGGGCGCATCGAACGCGACTTTCTCGGGTACTTCGACGAACTCCTTTGCAGTCGCCATCTACGACGTGACGGCGGGAAGCTGGGTTCAGCCCTCGGGCTCGTTTTCGATCATGTCCACGCAAGCGGATACCGCACGCGGGACGTTTGCGCTTCCCTCGACAAGCTCGCAGTTCAGACTCGCGATCTACAACATGAACGCGACGAGCGGCGCGGTAACGATGTTGGTGGACTCGGTCAAGGTGGGGCCGCAGGTCACGAGCCAGGGGCCGGTGGTCGCGGCTTGGAAGACTTACACGCCTACCGGAAGCTGGACGACCAATGCCAGTTACACGGGCCAATGGCGTCAGGTCGGAGAGAACATGGAGGTCATTGCAACGGTAACTGCATCCGGTGCGCCTTCGAGCGGACTTCTGACCTTTACCATCCCTTCGGGCTACACGATCGACACGAGCAAGATGCCGGGCACGGTCGCCGAGCAGAATCTAGGATATGGCTCGATCATGGATAACGGTGTCGCTGACTACGGCACTGCCAAAGTGGCGTACAGCAATACGACTACAGTTTTTGTCCGCAACTCAACGGGCAACAACGTCACGCCAACTGCGCCCTTTTCGTTTGGGGCCTCGGACTATGTCACCGTGCGGTTCTCTGTCCCCATCGTGGGATGGAGCGGGGCAAACCTGGTGAGCAGCGACGCGGGAGACTCTCGCCTTGTTGCGACCCGACTCGAAAAGAGCGGCGACCAAACGGCGATCACCTCCGACGTGCTTCTCTCTGGGTGGGCAACAAGCTTTGACACCACAGGCTCGTGGGATTCCACAAATAATCGGTATGTTTTCCCGTCGAGTGGGGTTTACGACATCGATGCTACAGGCGTGTTTGACACCGTGTCGGGCACGGATCGCGTGCTTGAGTACCGAATTGATGGCGGATCTTGGCAACGCTGCTCTCAGGCACCCTCTGCTGGCGCGTCCACGTACACGTTTACTCAGTGTAAGCTCCAGCTGCGCGCGAATGCAGGTCAGACGCTCCAGTTCGGAGCCGCTTCCGGCACGTCCGTAAGCTTCAAAGGCTACGGCGTATTCACTCCGTCGATGATCAACATCAAGAAGGTCCAGGCGGGGAGCCAGCAGATCGCTGCAAGTGACTCGTTTGCCGCAAGCTACACGACGACGGCGGCTCAAAGCATCCCGAGCGGAACGGCTACAATCGTCGACTTCGGCACACGCGCTTGGGACGATACGGGGGCGCTTTGCACGACCGGGGCAAGCTTCAAGTGTACTGCGCCCGCCCCAGGCAAGTATGAGGTTTGCTCAGGTGCTTATCTTACGAGCGGCGGGGGATGGGCTGAAGGTGAGGAATCGACCCTGTCCCTATTCAAGAACGGGGTGTCCTTCCGTTACTTGAAAAGCATGGTCATGCAAGACGCTCACGCGGCCTATGTTCCGCTCTCGGGCTGCGCCGAAGTCAGGTTACTTGCCACCGAGTATGTCGATGTCCGGGTCTACCAGACCAGCGGCGGGGCCATTTCGCTGACGACTGACGCTGCTGGTAACTGGATCTCCTTTAAACGCACGGGGAGCTACTGATGAAAACGATCCTCACGGTACTGATGTTCTTAATCTCGTCTCAAGCTTGGGCCGTTAATCGCTACCAGATCCGCGATAAGGCGTCGGGCAAGATCACCCATCAGTATGAGGCAGACGCTCCCATGCCGCATCAGCCTGAGTGGGGAAGCTTGGCCCGCCAGGTCCCCAAGCTTGACGCCCAAGGAAAGCCTGTACTCGACGCCCAAGACAGACCTGTCATGGAAACGCTCCCGCAGACCTACGAGGTCGTCGTGACGAACATCGACGCCGAAGTCTCCGCAAGAGAAGCCAAGAAGGCGGATCGTCAGGCTAGGGTTGCACGTATTCAGGCGCTCAGTCTTGATGCGCTCGATTCAGCATCGACCGTCGCTCAAGTGAAAGCAGCCGTCAGGGCGCTACTTAAGGAGCTCGTCGAAGAGGCCAAGGATGACCGCTAGCCAAACCCCAACAGGGGAGGAGTCCGATATGAAGTTGATAAGCGAACTCAACCCCATTGTGGTGTTTGTCTCCGTTTTCGTGGGCTCGCTCGTCTGGGCGTACTCGACGTTTGCCACAATCAAGTACGTGGACGAAAAGCACGCATCTGCCGTAGCGCATGCCAACCGGAACTTTGAAGAGAATAGGGCCATCTTGATCAGGATCGAGGAACGCGCCAAAGAGCATGAGAAGCTTCTGATTGAAATGCTAAAGAACCAACGTCGAAACGTTGGGATGTAAACGGGGAGGATCATATGGATAGCAAAGAGATGCAGGTGAAGGTTTTAAAGTCGATCATTGACGATCTCATGAAGGTGCCCGTGCGAGGCGAGGAGCCCAAGGCCGTTTCTGTCGAGATCGAGGCAGGCTCTGAGCTTGGCGGCGAGGGTGAGGACTCTGAGGAAGGCATGCCGGATGTTGCAGCGATGCTTTCAGAGGGTGAGGACTCCGAGTCTGAGGGTTGTCCCATGTGCTCGCAGCCTCTCGACGCCTGTAAGTGCTAAACTGAGGGACTATCGATGGCTCACACGACCGAGGATTGCATCGAAAGAATCAAACGAGACGGCATGGTTCCGATCAGCCAAAACACGTTTGAGGAAAATGATCTGATCGGCATTCTGAACGACAAGCTCAAGCTTAAGGTTGTTCCTCAGATTCTCTCCGTCCGGCAGGAGTTCTTTCGCACGTCCAAGGTGATCCCGCTCGTAACAAGCGTTGACCGCTACCCGGTTCCAGAGCGCGCGATCGGAAACTCCATCAAGGCCGTCTATTACCTGGCTGATACCTCGAAGCCCTATGAGCGCGTGCCGCTTGGAAAGATGGACATTGAAAACTGGTCCGGGGACGCAAGCTTCTCGGGGCAGCCAACATACTACGACATGGAAGGCGACGAGATCGTGATCCCTAGGCCAACCTCGGTCACTGGGGGGCTACTCGTTTACTACTTCCAGCGTCCAAGCGAGCTTGTAGCGACGACCGAATGCGCAAAGATCACAGGCATCTCCTCGGTGGGCGGCACTACGACGTTTACCGTCAATACGGATCTCACTGGGTCACTCGCAGTGGGGGACAAGGTCGACTTCCTGAGTGCTAACAGCCCGTTTCTTCTTTGGTCTCAGGACGTGGTGATTACTGCGATCACGGCAAGCACCATTGCAGTGGCAACGACTGGGGTATCCAATGACGCTTCGGTCGTCGAGCCCGTTGTGAATGACTACATTTGCCCTGCCAAAAAGGCGAATATCCCGATGATCCCCGAAGAGTTTATCCCGCAGCTCTGTGAGCTCGCGATTGCTCAATGTCACAAGGCGCTTGGCGCTCAAGCCAATCGGCAGATGGCCAAAGAGGAAGCTGCTGAAAGTGCCGCAAACGGGTTCAAGTTGATTGAGAACCGGGTTGAGTCTAGCCCGGATGTCGCTTACGATAGATTTGGAGTTATCAACTCGCTTTTTGGGGCCTAGTAGCAGCAACTAGTAACCCTTGGTTCTAATCCAGCGCATCTCACTTCCCCAGCTCAAGGAAGCGTGAACCTTGCTGGATCCGATTACGAGGTGTCTAGGCCTCGTTGTTCAATACAATCCGAACAACGTCGCGCCGGGCTCTCTGGTTAAGGCGGACAACTGCCTTATCCTTCGCGAGAACGTCGTGGAGGATCGGCGCGGCTACGCCGTTTACGCTACGCTCGCCAATTCCATTTCCTCTCTCCTTACGTACTCCAACAGGATTTTGTCTCACCATGGGACCGCCCTGAGCTTTGACGACGGCGCGGGTACGTTCACTGACTACACAGGCAGCTATTCGGCACCCTCGAGCGCCAAGATGCGCTTTGTCGAGGCCTTCTCGAACGCTTACGTCACCACGAGCGCAGGCGTTCAGGTGCTTACGGGGTTAGCTTCCGGTTCGGTTAGGAAAGCCGGGGCACCCCGCTCGCTTGATCCCTCCTACTCGCTCAATGCTGCGGGTTCGGGCTTCCTGGCTGCGGGCTCGCAGTGCGCTTACCGCACGGTCATTCAGCGCACCGATGCCAATTCCAATGTGCTTTACGGGTACCCCTCGCCCAGGCTCTGGGTCGCCAACGCGGCGGGCACCGGAAAAAATGTAGATCTAACGCTCTATCTTCCGGCTGAAGCCATCGCCGGGGATGTAGTCCAGTTCTACCGGACGGCTCAGGTGGCCGGCACTGGAAGCGATACGGCGGGCGACGAAGCCGCATTGGTCTACCAGGTGGCTCTGACCGCGTCGGATATCACGGCAGGCTTCATCACGTTTACAGACTCGATTGACGATGCGCTACGGGGGGCGGCTCTTTACATTAGCCCATCGCAAGAGGGGATCACGCAGGCCAACGACCGCCCGCCCGTCTGCAAGGATCTCGCGCTCTATAAATCGCTGTTCATGATGTACGCCAATACCTCGACCAAGCAGAGACTCTATCTGACCTTGGTTGGCGCGGGCGGGCTTACGGGACGCTCGATCACGCTTGCGGGCGTCACTTATTCGTTTGCAGCCTCTGAGAACGCTGCAACGGGTACGGTAGGCGTCAGCGGCTCGGGCGTGGCAGCGGTAGCCATCGATGAGACGGCGCGCTCCCTTGTGCGCGTGATCAATCGGTATGCCTCTAATACGGGCGTATACGCTTACTATCTTTCCGGCCCTTCGGATCTTCCTGGTCAGATCCTGATCGAGGAGCGCGGAATCGGAGCCGCGGCGTTTACCGTTCAGTCGAGCGATTCGACCATCTCGGCGATGTTCTATCCGCCCCCTCCCGTTTCGCCCTCAACCAACACGAAGAGCACGAGTTCAAACGCCGTTCAGGCCAATGCGATCTTCTACAGCAAACAGCAGCAGCCCGAAGCCGTGCCGGCTCTCAACTACGTGCTGGTTGGTCCAGCAAACGAGGCGATCTTAAGGATTGCTCCCCTCCGAGACTCTTTGATCATCATCAAGGAGCGCGGGGTGTACCGTCTGTCGGGTGAAACTCCACAAAGCTTTGTCGTAACCCCGCTTGACTTGACCGTTCACTGCAAAGCCGCTGATTCGGTCGTGGTGCTCGCAAACCAAGTGCTCATGCTCTCTAATCAAGGCGTGGTCGTGATCACGGATGCGGGCGTGCAGGTCATCTCTCGCGAGATTGAGCCCCTGCTAAAGCCCCTTTTGTCGCTAACTGGGCTTTCAAGCTACACGTCGGCATGCGCCTACGAGTCTGATCGCCTCTATTTCCTGTCGGTGCCGGAGCTTTCGACTGATGCGGCAGCGACCCAGACGTTTGTTTACAACATCATTACTCGAACCTGGGTCAGGCATACTTACGCGTTTACCTCCGCTCTAGTGGATCCAACGACAGATAAGCTTTTTTTCTCCAAGCCTTCTAGTGCCATCGTTTATCGCGAGCGGAAGGACTTCACATCGAGCGATTACGCGGATCCCGAGCATTCGATCACGATTACCGCGATCTCAGGGAACTACGTGACGTTTACCCTCTCTGGCACCTCGCCTGATATTGGCTGGGGCGTTGCCCAAGGGGGTACAGAGATTCCGATTGAAAGTTTTGTGGACCTAGGAGCGGGCTCTTACCGCGCGCTCATGGACTCGGACGTGCCCTCGAGCTGGACGACGGGCGCGGCAACTCTCTATCCGAGCGTGGGGATGGAGATCGTTTGGAACGCATGGAGCGGAAAATCCTTGGGCGCACTAAAGCAGGTCTCGGAAGTGGCGCTTCTGGCTGACAACATCGCTGGAAACAATTCCGCAACGGGCGTGGTGCCGACGTTCAAAACGAACCTGGACGAGGATCAAGAGGAAGTCAGCATCTCGGTCCCAGGTGGCGGCTGGGGCTCGGGCTGGGGTGAGATCCCTTGGGGTGGCACTGGCGATATGTACGGCTATAGGACGTACGTCCCACGCAACAAGCAGTTCTGCCACCTAATGAACGTGGGGGTGAAGCACAAGAACGCGAGAGAGAAACTCTCCTGCACGGGACTTGTGTTGAATTTCAATGTTGTCTCCGAGGTCATCGGCAAATGAAACTCGGGACTCTTAAAAAGATCCTTCGAGAAGACCTGAAGGGCGACGCCGACGCGAAGATTAACGCCCTTGTGGACGTGCTCAATCCGTTTATCGAGACGGTAGTAAACGCGCTTCAGAGTCGCTTGAGCATGGATGACAACTTTGACTGCAAGGTCGTCAGCCAGAGCTTCACGAGCGGCACGAGCCAAAAGCTCTCTTCCGGCAATCGACGGGTCTTAGGCGCGATCCCGGTTTACTGCGGTGGCAAGTCGCTTTCGAGCTGGAAGCTCGCCCGGCTGGCGGACGGGGGCACTGAGCTCACATTGACGTTTAGTGAAGCAGGCTCGGCAGTCTGTAAGGTCTATCTACTTTTGGGGTAATCGCATGGTTCTGTATGAAGAAGATAAAGACAAACTGGTTGATCCAAACAATCCCAATGCCCAAGCGCAATCCCAGCAGGCTCAGCCTGTCCAGCTAGGCTCTTCGGGCGGAGCCCTTGCGGGCTCGGGCTCTTCGCAGCCAGGCAGTGGCGGCAACGTGTCGACGGCAGGCACGAATGCTGGCGGCGGGGGATGGACCAATATTCAATCTTATCTCAAGGCCAACGAGGGAAACACGGGCACGGCCAAAGCGCTCGAGAGTCAAGTGGGAGGCACCTTTGATCAGGAGTCCCAGAACTTTCAGAATCAATCCCAAGAAACCAAACAAAAGGCCCAAAAACAGGTCGAAGAGAACAAAGTCGGTCAAGACCAAGCCTCTCAAATGATCCAGCAAGCCTCGCAGGGCTATAACTACGGCGGCCCGCAGGCGCAGAACTACAACCAAAACGTGAGCAGGCTTAAGGGCGCTCTCTCGGCTCAGTATCAGGGGCCGCGCGACTTTGCTTACGGCATGGGCGGCGAGACGCAGCAGTACGGCTCAGGGCTTAAGGAGAACTTCGGCGGGCTGATGGAGGGGGTTTACAATAAGGCCGCTGGCGGAGCGATGGGCTCGGGCTCAATGGCGCTCCAAAGGCAGCTTGACCAGGACAACCAAGCCGTCAACTCCACTCGGCAGAAGCTGCTCGAACGTTTCTCGGGTCTCACCGGGCAAATCGACCAAGGCGTAAAGGAAACGAATTCGGCTCTCAAGGGGTACGTCCAAGACTTCGACGCAAACAAAGAGGCTCTTAAGGGGTACCTCGGTAGCCAAGCCCAAAACGAGCGGGGTGCCATTCAAAGCGCCATTGGGCAGTGGAACCAAGAGGAAGCCGGCGCGCTCTCGCAGGCCAAAGAGGAAGCCAGAAGACTTGCAGCCGAATCCGGCTGGGGCGGCGATATCAATGCTGCGGCCGAAAGTTTCATCGAAAATGGAGATGCCGTTGATGAGTCTACTGCGATGGGAGTGGACGGCAATCGCGACCGCTTCAACGTCATCTCCGATGTTCTTGGTCTTTCAGGAATCGGAAGAAAACAAGCAGACCTGAAGCACGGTAGGTTTAACTCGGCCCGTTTCGCAGAGGCTTTAGGCTCTGGACGGCAATATGGTCCCCCCGTTCAAGGGATGCGGTGAGGTAATAAAGACATGGCAAACATTACAGGCGGCAAAGCTAAAAAGACGTTAGGCGGAGCTGGGCAAGGAGCCCTTGCAGGAGCGGCCCTTGGCAGCGTGGTGCCAGGCGTTGGCACGGCGATCGGGGCAATCGGCGGGGGGCTCTTGGGGGGCTTGGGAAGCTTCCTTGGAGATGACGATGAAGCGGCGATGGAGGAGCTCAGGCGCAATCAAGAGCTTTACGGCGCGATCAATACGCCGGAGTTCTTGGATTACAATCCAGAAGAATACTCGTCGGCAGGCGACTATCTCCCCGAAGAGGCGCAAGGCTCGCTGATCTCTGAGGATCCCGCTCTAAAAGGCATGCAAATGGGCGTGCTGTCCAAGCTCTCGGGCCTGTCGGAGACGGGGCTCTCTGACGTGGACAATGCCGCCTTCATGCGGGCTCAGAAGCTCGGAAACCAAGTGGCTCGCGGGCAGAGTGAAGCTGCCATGCAAAACGCTGCAGCTCGCGGCGTGGGCGGATCCGGGATGGAGTTCGCAATGCGCGAGGCTGCGTCCCAGGCGGGCGCAGAGCGCGCTCAGGACGCAGGCCTAGGGCAAGCAGCCGAAGCGGCTAAGATGCGCGCCCTGTATACGCAGGCCTTCGGAGATGCCGCCTCTCGCACGCGTGGGGATGACTTCAGGGCCAATGCCGGTAACGCCGACATCCTGAACCGCTTTACCCAGATGAACACCCAAGCGCGCAACGACGCTCAGCAGTGGAACCTGCAAAACCGCCAGGACATCTCGAACAAGAACGTGGGCGAGAGAAACTCCGCTCAGCAATACAACAACGACATCAGACAGCGGAACTTTAACAACCAGTTGGCCAAGGTGGGCGGGCAGGCTGGTGCCAATAAAGACATGGCCGGAGGGTATGCCGCGAAAGATGCTGCTGCACAGTCGCAGTTCAACAACTTGGCCGGCATGGGCATGCAGTACGGCATGGGGATGGCCAAACCGAACAAAGCCGCAAGCGCCGCTGAGGCTGGAACTACGGTCGGCATCGGCAGGCCCAGAAAGAATCTTAAAATTAACCCTACGGAGATCGCCTGAGCCATGGACTTCGATCTAGAGAAGCTGAAACAGGAGCAGGACGCCGTAAACGAGGAGAAGCGCCGAAACGCTCTGGTAGGTGCCATGGCCGATCGGCTTTCTAACCAGCAGAGCTTCGGAAACTTCTTTACTGGCAAAATGAATCAAAGCGACGGATCGGGCGCAAGGACGGCTCAGGCACTCAACGAGTCGATTGCCGATCCGATCGAGCGCCAATCCAAGATCCTGGCGCAGTACCGGGCCCACAAGGAAGCCAAAAAGGCGGATCGTGCTGATGCTGAAGAAAGCTCGCTTTCGAGCGCTGAGAGTCCCGAGACTCAGGCTCTCTATGAGTCCTTCGCGCAAGCAGGAGTTCGCGTAAAGCCTGGCTTGAGTGGGAAACAGATACTTTCGGCCTACGGAAAGCCCGCAGAGTTCGCGCTGGCGAAATTCAAAGAGGAGCAGGAGCGAAAGACTGCGCTTGCCAAAAAGAGCAGCGAGATACGGGCGGGCAAACAGCTTCCCGCAGACAAAGTGCTTAACGTGAACGAAGGTAACACGCTGCCTGCGACGTTGGGCGACATTCGTCAAACGCTTGAGGCCAACAAAGACGAGTTTGGTCCCGTGGCAGGGCGACTTTCGAGCATCAACCCGTGGAACGAGAAGGCTAAAACCATCGATGCTCAGATGCGCTCCTCAGCGCAAGCATTTGGCCGCTACATGGAAGGGGGCGTTCTTAGAAAGGAAGACGAGGAGAAGTATTTGAAGATGTTCCCCACGCTCTCGGATACGCCTGGGGTCGCCAAGAACAAGCTTGATCTTGTTGAGCGACTTCTGACCTCACGGCAAAAGTCGAACGTCGATGCGCTCGCAGGCTCGGGATACGACACTTCTGGGGTCACAAAGAACTTAAGCGTTCCTGACGTGCCTTCTGTCATTGCGGGTGGAAAAAAGGCCGTCTCTCACGAAGCACACGCCGGGGCAGAGGCAAGCTTTGATGAGCGCGACACTCAGGCGCTTGAGTGGGCTCGGGCTAACCCTAAAGACCCTCGGGCGCAAGCCATCGTGAAAAGACTTAAGAGCAGAGGATTGTACTAATGGCTGGTTTCGATCCAGATCAGTATTTAAACGATACTGCGCCCCAGTTTGATCCAGACGCTTACCTCGCGGAGCCCGAAGAGCGCTCAGGTCCAAAAACAGGGGCGGGCCAAGCGTTTCTAGAGAGCGCAGGCAATGCTCTGACGCTGGGTCACTTGCCGCATCTGCAGGCTCTTACCGAAAAGCTCATGCCTAATCCAAATGCTGAGCTTGACGAGGATCTCGAGCGCCAGGGCTTTCGGATTGAGCAAAGCGATCCTACTTACGTCGAGAGTCGGGACTCCAACATCAAGCGCCAAGCATTGCAGCGGGATGAGCACCCCGTTGCCTCTGGGTTAGGTACGGCTGCGGGCATTGTGAGTGGAGGCGTGGCAATGGCACCGCTTCTACCCGTGGCAGCAGGAGCGACGGGCCTAGCTAGGGCCGCACAAGCCGCGAAAGCCGGCGCTGGAATGGGCGCTCTCTCGAATCCGGGGGACAAAGAAGGCGAAGTTGACGTTATCGGAGATATCAAGGGCCGCTTAGGCGGTGCGGCTCTTGGGGCAGCAGTCGGCCCCGTGGCGGACAAAGCTATAGGCGTCGCTGGCAAGTACGCAGGCGAGCTGGGGTCCTACCTAAAAGATAAAGCCTCAGAAAAGGCTTTTCGTGCGCTTGGAAGGCCCACGCCTACGCAGATGAAAAAAATGACCGACTCCGGCCTGAATAAGGAGATCGGTCGTGAGCTCTTGGATGAAGGAGCGATCCCCGTTTTGGGTACGCCAAAGCGGATTTCAAAGCGTGTGGATGCTTTGAAAGAGGACGCTGGCCAAGAGATCGGAGACCTCCTTGACTCGGCAGGTGACAGCAAACTTGTGGATGCCAAAGAACTGGCGGACGAACTATTGGCCTCGCCCGCGATCGAGGAGATGCGCTTTACCCCTGGCATGGAGGGCGCGGCCGAGAAGATTGCCCAACAGCTCAGTACGCTCGCGTCCAACGGGAAGTTGAGCCTCCGGGAGGCCCAGGCACTTAGGCAGAGGATTGACCGAAGCATCAACTTCAACAAGCGCGCCCCGGATATGGGGGCGGCTCAAGAGGGGTTGTATCTCCAGCGCACGAAGATTCGAGATGCGATGAACGACGGCATTAACAGCCTGGATTCTTCAGCACCGAAGGACCGCTTACTTGCGGCTAACCGTAAGTACAGCCACATGGCTGATGCCGATGAGATCCTCGAGCGCGAGCTTGCACGTGAGCAGTCGAATCGTGCGGTGAGCCTTACTGATACGATCGCGGGCGCAGGCGGCATGGCCACTGGTAACCCGGCTGCAGGCCTGGCCTTGGGTGCGGTCAACAAGTTTGGCCGAACCTTTGGAAACTCCATGCAGGCTCGCGGCTATGATGCGATGGCTGCCCAGCTTGCCAAGATTCCACGCTTTGCCGCTCTCGCAGAGAGCAATCCTGCCGCTTTCCAAGGGCTCGTCTCCAGGATGGCCCAGCGCTCGGCAGGCGAGGGGGGGCTTGAGAGGCAGCAAGAGCACCCAATTTTCAAGAATCAAAAGCTAATGGAGCGCTTTGAGCAGAAACCTGAGCTCATCGACTCGGTTCGCGATGATCGATTGAGGGCGCTACTCAATAAACGGTTCAACCGCTCGCCGTCCCAGACCAAAGAACCTATCTCCACGGAAGAGGCCAAGCGGCGATTCATGGAGGGTAACTGATGCCCAAGCATCGGTCAGGCGATAGCTGCGAATCCTGCGACGAGAAGCTTCTAGGAGCGGATCCTAAGCTTAGAGATTGGTTTCTCAAGAAGGTGAAGCCCATGTTTCCTGACGCGCACGTCTCTTGGGCTCACCGAGACAAGGAGAATCAGAACCGCGCCGTTGCAGAGGGAAAGAGCAAGCTTGTTTACCCCAAGAGCAAGCACAACAAGTGTGATGCGAGCGGAAAGCCCTGCGCTCAAGCTCTTGACCTGTTTAAGCTAACCGCTGACAATAAGGCCGTCTTCCCCGTCGAGTGGTATGTTGCCATTGCCGCTCTTGCTGACGAAAAAGCAGGCTTTGGATGGGGCGGGAAGTGGCACAAGTTCAAAGATTGGGATCACTTTGAGTTGATCTAGTAAGGCGCATTCCAAAATCTCCCCAGCTCAACCGGAGAAGCCATGGAAAGCCTGATTCTTGAAATCCTATCGAAGTACCCAACACTTGCCGTTGTCCTGACGGTCGTGGCCGTGGCTCGCGCCGTGAACAAGCCACTCTTTGCCTTCCTGCGGGCACTGGCCGAAGCGACGCCGACTCCAGCTGACAATCTCCTTCTCGAGAAGGCCGAAGGATCGAAGCTCTACAAGGCCATTTGCTTTGTGCTCGATTACACGCTCTCGATCAAGCTTCCGGTGAAGTGACGCCATGTCGGAAAAAAAGACGCTGGGCGAGAGGATCGGCTATCCGGGTGCGGGCAAGAAAAAGAAGCCTGAGCCCGAGGGGCCTTCTATGTGGGATCGCCTCAAGTCGTCTCTTCTGACAGAGAGCAAGGAGCCTGCAGTTGCTCAGCCCGCGCCATCGCCGTCAGCGGATCGTGGGCCTTGGATCGATCTTGAGGAAGCGAAAAAGTTTGAAGACGGCTTTTTCAAGCGCGACAAACCCAAGAAGTAGAGCGGACGCGAGCAGGAAGTCCTGCGCATTGCTCTGAAAGCTTGCGGCATAGGCGGAAACATCGTCGCCGATGAGCAGGCAAAAGCCGTACAGCGGGATAGCTAAAAAGACGGTTAGCCCGCTGACTTGGGTAAACGCGAGCATAAATGCCAGTGCGCGCAGCATGGATCCATTCTACCTCGCCTGAAACTGGAAGTTGTTAAGGAGGACACTTGGCCTATATCACCGCGATCATGTCGCTTTTACCCGTGTTTGCGGAGCTCATTCGGGGCTTCATCAAGACGCCAGCAGAGAAGCAACAGGAGTTCGTCAGGCGGGCCCAGGCTGCCGTGAAGTTTGGCAACGATACGGGCGGGGATACTTCAAAAGAAGAGGGCATTATTAATGGGCGCTAGATCGACGTTTCTCGTCCTATTGGCGAGCCTTGGGCTCGTGGCCGCAGCTCCACAAGGATGCGCGCATGCGGGCAAAGTAAAAGTCTACTTCTCGAGGCCCGACCTAGGCGGCGTTTACCGAAAGCAGGAGAATGAGCTCGTCAAATACGAGGAGACCAATGCCTACCGCTGCGTGACGCCCGAGGACTGGCAAGTCATTCTGAATCTAATACAGAGCTGCCAGAGTCGGTAATCTCGGTGCGCTCGCATTCATCCGAAGCGAACACGCGCCAGTCTTCGGTGAATTCATACATGGTGACGTAGAAGTCCCCATTGGCTCGAATACGGTAATACATCCCGCTTGCATCGACACAGACGGCCTTTTTTGCGCCGTCTGTCCCTGCAACGTGGGTGTTTTGGCCTTCCCTGACGGTGCCCATCGTGTTCCAGACCTTGCAGTAAACGTTCACGTCGCCCGAGGGGAACGTGGTGACCTCAAAACGGTTGAATGCACCCATGCGGTGATTCTTCGTTTCGCACGACACTTTGACGGTTGGCTTGGGCTTAGGCTTGGCCGACGCGTTTGGGTTTGGATTCTCGCCCCCGGAGTCCTTGCCGGCCAGGGCTGCATCAACATCCTCAGCGGGGAGCTGGCCCAAACAGCCGCTCAGAGAAACCAGTGCGATAACCAAAACAAATGATTTCATACCCCAATGATCGGGTAAAATAATCCATTTGAAAATGCGTCGCGGCGGACACGCTGTCAAAAGTTACACTAGGCCACTTTTTTCGCGAACTTACGGCGCTTTCTGCGTGTGTCGACCTGTTTCTCAAGTAGCGCGTCGTGCTCCGTTGCGTAATAGGCCTCGCTGGCCCGTTCAAGCGGATCTCCCGCAGGAACGCTTGCGTGCTGCATGTCTTGAATGAGCACAGCCCTAAGCCGCTGGGCGCGGTCTTTATCGCCGGCGTCGTCGGCCTCTGCGATTTCGATTAACAGGTTCTCCAGTTCGATCGTTTCTTGGTTTCGCATGGAGCTAGCGACCTGCAAAAACTAGCCCCTCGCTGGGCCGAGAAGGCGTATCGGCGCAGGGAGGGGCGGTCTTCGAACAGGGGACTAGCAGAGTCTAAGAACGAATCTGCAACGGGTGGGCCTACCCTCTGCTCATGAAGGAGACAAGAAGTGCAGCGAAGGTCAGGAGAACGATCGGAAACGCGAACGCTTTTCGCTTGCTGAAGCTGCGTATAGCGTCCTTCCATTCTGTATATTCCGCCTGCGCTGCGGCCCGCACCTTTTCCCTTTCTGCGATTAGACAAGTAATTACGGCGTAGATAACCCCAAGAGTCACTGAAGTTCCGACGCCGACGCAGACGCTTAAAATGTCGCCAGAGTAAAGCCCAAGGGCGATTGGGCCAAGGAATAGTATGTATTTCCAGGTGGCCTTCAGCACGACCTTTAGAATGACGCTGGCAAGCAGAAGTAAGATCCCAGCTCCTATTGTGCCGATCGAAATATACAGTCTTTCTGCAACGGGCTTGGATGGCGAGAACCATGGCATTAGGATGCCAACGATCCATGCGATTAGAGCAAGGCTGTAGAGCAGGGTAGATAAATCATCCCAGGTTAGCTGTCTAAGTGGCTTCTCAAGTGGGCTTTGCTGCGGGTCTTTATCTGCCATGACTACTTTGTCCCCCTTCGCCCGGTGTGTGGGTTCACATTCCCCTTGGTGCTCCAGTTATCGGACTTTGTTTTGTTGGGGTTGGTCTTGCGATGGCTCTGTACGTATTTTCCACTTTTGGTTGTGTAGCTTTTGACTCTGTGACTGCCTTTGCGGGCGTGTGCTGGAGCCGTAAGCGCAGTTGCGAAGAGGACGATTAGGAGTAACTTGGGCATGAGTTCTTATCGTCTCACCCGAACGCTATCTTAAGAGTGTGTCACGCGTGACACGTCACTCCTCGATAAGATCCCGCACGCGAACCTTAAGCGCCTTGGCCCACTTCGAAAGTGTGCTCAACTTCGGGTCGTACCCTTCGCGGAAATACCGAAACACGTTGTTTGGGTCATATAGCTTTAATCTGCGCGCAAACTCGCGCTTGGAGATGCCCTTTTTCTTGAGCACACGCTCGAGGATTAGTTTAGCCATCTATCAAGGCTAGGGGGCCAGTATCATCGGCGGGAGCTGTAGGAAGTTACAGCCCTGTCAATATTTTGGGCACCCCATAAAGCACGTCACTGTAATTCCACAACCGTCAAGAAAGCGCCGGGCTATGCTAGTCCTCAAGCGCATCAGTGGCACGTTGGAGGAAAAGCGCATGTTTACAGGGAAGCCTCGAATCCTCTTGATTGAGGATGAGGTCGAGCTTTGTCAGGCGATGATGTTTAAGCTTGGAAGGCTAGGAACGCTTGGGAATGCCTCAAGCGTTCAGGAATCCATTCGCTTGCTTGAGCAATATCAGTGGAACCTAATCGTCATGGACTATGGTCTGATAGACGGGACGAGCGCCGCCGTACTTCCCACACTCTGGCGAACCCAAATCCAGCCGGCGGTTATCGCAATATCAGCATCGCCACACAGTGAGGCTCTTTTCTTCTGCACGACCAACTCAGTCGTTTTTCTTCCGAAGCCATTCAGTCTTGTGGAACTGTACGCGCATGCAGTGGAAAGTCTTAAGCAGTGTCGCCGAGCCGGCTAGGTCAGGCTAACCAGTGCTTTTCTTGCTTGTCTGCGCCTGCTCTGCGGGTGGGCTCGTGAGATCTCTAAGCTTGGCGTGGGCTGCGTTCACGACTTGCGAGACGACGCCGCGCTCGCCGGCCTTTTCAAGCTCCAACAATTCGGCGATGAGTCGGTGCATGATGGGGATTTGGCTGGTCAGGGGAAGCCCGCGATCGTCTACCAGCATCGTCGGCAGCTTGTCGCTGTAGCGCGGCCCCTCCTTAGGAACTTGGGCGGCTTTGAAGCGGACTAGGACCTTCTCCGCCCCGCGTTCGGCGGCGGCCTCGATCATCTGCTCAGCCGAGGGCTCAATGACTGTTGGCGTGGGCTCAGCCCCATCGGGGCGGAATAACTCCCAGGCACCCACCCCAAGCG
>Ga0196964_10000260_pt1 | contig 39838 bp, 89 predicted proteins | sample S1_10metaG_FD_148615 | JGI IMG/M metagenome (GOLD analysis project Ga0196964, IMG submission 148615) | Soil microbial communities from Anza Borrego desert, Southern California, United States - S1_10 | ecosystem: Environmental > Terrestrial > Soil > Desert | place: USA: California | collected...
GTGGGGTCGGCGCGTCGGCTTGTCCCAGTTGGCGAGGGTCGTGGGGGCCTTGTTGAGCACGACGACCGGCTCGACCTGACCGACGACGGGCTCGGGCACGATGTGGTTCGAGTCGACCAAGGCGAAGCTGCCCTCGGAGGCACGCAGGTACCGCTCGATCTCCTCGTCACCCTTCATGGCGACCTCGATGCGGCGCTCCAGCTCATCGCGTCGTACGCGGCTCTGACCACGCGCCAAGCGCGGGCTCATCACCTTGAGCGTCTGGTAGAGAGCCTCACGGCTCTGCGGTGCAGAAACGGCTTCGGTGAGGTCGATCGCGGGGGTCTGCTCGATGTTGTTCATGTTCAGCTCCTGACGCCCTTGAGAGCGGCCATCAACTTATTCTTGTCTTCGGCCTCCCTGTCAAGAACAAGTTGCATGGCATCACGATCGATGAGCGAATCGAGCTTGCTCTCGATGACCGAGCGAAGAACGCGAGGCGGCAAAGCATCGACCTCCCAGGAGCTGTAGCCGTGCTTGGCCACGAACTTCGCGGCGCGGCTGTCGCTGAGCTTCGCCGGGTTCGGCGGCGGATCGTACTTCTTCACCTGCTCCATGGTGAGCGCCAGCTTCTGCACGCTGAGCTCGATGGAATCTTCGTGCGCACGTTCGAGCTCGATGTCGTCGCCCTTCTCGATGACGTTCAGGCCATCGTTCATGTATTCGTCGAGCCGCGTACGAATGTCACGAACCATGTCCTCGCCGCTCGGGTCGAGATCGCCGAGGTAGAGCACGACGGCGCGATCGCAGCCCAGCGTGTCACACTGCTGGCGGATGCGGTCGCCCGCCTCCTTCATCGCCGAGGTCGAGCTGTAGCCGCGGTTGACCATCAGCGTGATGTGGTACTTGTGCGCGATGGGCAAAAGAACGCCTGCGAGCGCGTCCTTCTCGACCCAGAGTTCGACGTAGCGCTCTTGCCCCTTGAGCCGCGGCAGCCGGAACGAGTGCAGAGCTGCCTGCACGAGCTCTTCGAGGTCGTCGAACTCGGGCGGGCTCTGAGGACGACGCACACGGTCTTCGATCGCATCCCAGTCGAGCAGGCCACCACGACGGGCCTTCGACACGATGGTCCCGATGTTCTTGTACGAGCGCTCCTCGTTCTTGATGAGGTCCTTCGAGACCAACTGGTAGTAGAGCTGGCGGAGCGTGAGCTTGAGGCCCTGCTTGGAGTAGTCCTCGACGATGTCGATGATGGTGTGCAGCAGGATCTTCGACTGGGCGTGCGGCTTGTAGCTCTCGTAGTGCGTGCGCATCGGCGGGCTCCTGGTTCCTGTTCAGATGAATGAGCGAGCAGGTCCTCGTGATAAGGACCGCTCGCACAGGTAATGGGCCAGATGTCGCCGCTGATTGCAAGATGAACTTGAGCAAGCTCACACGGGCACCACGGGGGTTCGATGGGCCCTAGTGCCCATCCTCCTCCATCGTGGCCGGAGCAAAGAAGAAGCCCTGCCTCCGAAGGATGGAGGCAGGGCCCGGTGAGAGCTGAGTGGATGGGGGCTGAGCTCAGCTCGGATCCACCTCGTACGTCACCGCGTAGTCGCGGGACCCGTCCGGCGCCGCCGCCGGCGTGTAGAGCGAGACCGCCGAACCCGACGGGTTCGTGAACGTGCCGGTCGTGACGACCGCACCGACCGCGACCTGGCGGATGGGCGCGAGCAGACCCGCACGCGACTTGATCTTCGCCGACAGGCCGATGGCCGCGCCGAAGCCGATCTCCAGCGCACCACTCGTCCCGCCCATGGCCGGGATCGAGATGTCGGTGATGAGGCTGAAGGGCTTGGTGCCAGCGTCGGTCGCGCCGCCGCCGTTGGTGGTGGTGATCGTCTCGGTCTGATCGACGAGGTCGCCGTTGGCGTCCCGGACCTTGCCCGTGATGACGACGCCGACGGCCGTCACGTGCGCGTGCGTCGTCGAGGTGATCGTCACGTTGCGCGGCGGGATCATCTCGCCGTCGCCCACGGCGCCGTTGAGATCGTCCTCGTCGAACGTCTGGACCGACGCGGAGGTCGCGAACGAGGTCTTGATCGCGTCCACGTCGGCGACGGCCGGGTTCGTGAACTCGTCGGTGCGCAGGTAGCCGCCCTGGCTCTCCAGCGCGTCCCATGCCTCCTTGACGTCCGCCCGGAGGTCGGCGACTTCGGCGCCGACGCCGCCGCCCTGCGTGAGGTGCGGACGCGACGCCCGCTTCTTGTTGAACGGATTTCGTGCCATCTGGAATCTCCTCGGTGAGAAGGGGAGCCGGTCAGCCTGTAGGGTACCACCTGAGGGTCGTGTTCACCCAGCCGCCTACGTGGTTGACTGCTGCCTCTTGTATTCCACCACCACCTGGTTGAGCTCGATGTTGAAGAGATCCTTGTACTCCTCGAACGTCTGGGGGCTCGACCCTTCGATGTTCTGGAGCGCGAGCTGAATCAGCTCCTGGAGCTTCTGACGAGCTTCCTCACGGGTCATGCGCAGAGGATAGCAAAAGAAAAGAGCGAGCCCTCTCTGGGCTCGCTCTCCCCGAAGCTCCTCACCAAGCCAGGATGTCAGCGCTTCTTGCGCCCACGCGTCGGTGCCGCTTCCAAGAGATGGGCGGTTCCGATCTTCAGCTCGTAGAGCGTGTTCTGGAACTCGGCCTTCATCATCTTCTGGAGCTTCCGAAACTCGGCAGTGGTCATGCTCGTGCCGCGCGCACTCGCGTTGAAGCGAAGCATCCTGCGTCGGAAGTCGTTCGCGATCTTGTACACCGGGCTTTTCTTCATGCTGACCTCAGCGCCCATGGATCGGGCAGTCGTGTGATGGGCCACGCTTGGTGCACCGACAGGCCGAAGCACTTCCCGGCTCATCGTAGTAGGCAGCGACCAGCCGCAGCACACGTGCACGCTGATCCGGCGTGAGCGGCTGAAGGGCTTCGAGCGTGCGGTTGATCGCCGCCTGCACCTGCGTGAACTGAGCCGGGTCGTCCATCGGGTCCTTGGTGCCCATCTTCCCTCCGAGCTTCTCGAACAGCTTATCGAGCGCCTCGATCTGCCAGGGGTAGTCCTGGCCATCGTCGAGCCCGAGGCTGCGGAGGAATGCTTCCTTCAGCTCCCTCTCGTTCGACTTGTTGGCCATCACTTGCTCCGCTGATGATGAGCGCAGTGGCCCGTGCTGCCGATCGCCTTGTTCATGCAGTTGCGCTTGGTGCGCCCGACCTTCGCAGCGCAGCGCGGAGCTCGCTGGGGTGCAGGGCTGGTTCTCGCTACCTGGTAGGTCAGTGCCAGATCCGCCATGTGGTAGCGCATCTGGGCCGTCTCGACCTTCGCAGCGAGGTACGCGACGTTGCCCGGCGAGTGCGGACCGTTGGGGAACTTCTCGTAGTCGTCGAGCAGTCGGCGCAGTGACTCGATGCTCTTCTTCATCTCACTCTGCGCGATGCTGCGCTCAGAGGTGAGCATCGAGGCGGTGATCTCGTCGGTGTTCATTCGTCCTCATGCTTGTCTCGGGGACAGTGTCGGCCCGACTTCTTGGGCTCGCCATCCCTGAGCTGCGGGCAGTCCTTGAACGTGCAGTAGCCATCGTCATCAGCGTGACAGTGGCCGTGGTCCTTGAGCTCCACCCTGGGCTGCTCAACATTATGTTGAGTGGAAACAGGTCGTCGGTGGTGCACAGCACGAAGGAGGTCGTCGACGTCCTTGTCGGTGGCGATTCCGTTGACCCGCATGTCGAGGGCGAGCTTCACCGCAGCTCGGACGTACTCGTCCCACTGTTGGTCGCGCACGTACTCCAGCGCCGCCAGCAGAGTAGCGACGCGATCGACGTTCCTCTTCTGGTAGTCCAGCAGGTAGCTGGTGGGCGTGAAGAAGAGGATCTCGTGCGCCCACTTCTGGTGCTCCTCACTCGGTTTGATCGAGCGAGAGCCTCCAAATGCCACATCGACCGAGCTCCGACCGTCGCTCATCGTCAGCGACGTCTTCTCTCGTTCGCGGTGCAGGTCATCGGCGACGTCACCGAACGTTTTGGGCGGGCTGGCCCGGTCCTCGTTCACCGCAGGCTTCGGGCACGGCTTGGCGAGCTCGCCCCACCCACCCGGCACCTCATCGGTAGCTCCGCAGCGCTTGCAGATCGTGTCGTACGTCGATGCGTCCGACGTACGTACGTCGTGAGAAGGGTGTAGTCCACTCATGTTGTCTCCGTTCTGTAACCCCAGCGCTTCTTGAACACGAAGCCGGCGAGAGCTACTTCGCGGCCTGCATCGCTGACGCGGTACGTAGAGTTCCCGCCTGTCAGCAAGTTGCCGTCGCTCATCTTGAGAGCGAGGCCCTGCTCGACAAGCTCGTCCCAGATCACTGCGTGGCTCGCACCCGCACAGAAGTGGTTGCGGTACGGCTTGGACCAGCGCCCACCAGGGTAAGGCTGAACGCCCAGCGCGTGCTGCATGAGTGCAATCGCCTCGTTGCTGACCTTCAGCGACTTCTTCTTGTTGTGGGTGGCATCGACCGCGTCGACCACACAGTACCAGGCAGCCTGCGAAGAGCGGTCGAGCTGCTCCCACGTCATCGCACCAGGGTTGTCCCCCAGCCACGCCTCGAACGCGAGCTTGGCTCGCTCACTCTTCTTCATGTCCACCCGTATGTTCGGTGACGGTGGTGACGAGCACGCGAGCATCCATCGTCTGCTCGCCGCGGCTCGTGGGCACCTTCACCTGCCGGTAGTAGTCGCGTAGATGGATGGCGGCGCTGATCTCCTTCACAACCGCGATCGTCTCCCACGGACCGTAAGTGAGGCTTCGATAGTGCGGGGAGCGCACCTGGACCTGAGGCCAGTAGGTCGTGTCGATGGTCACGTCGTCTTCTTCTTGTTGCGAGCATCGCGGATCGCGTTCTCGGCGACCTTGATGCACTCCGGGCACCACCAGACGATCTTGCCCGTGTACTTGGTGAGCGTGGACGTCTTGGAGGGCACGACGCTGCGCTTGCAGCCGTGACACATGAAGTACTCAGCCATTGTTCGCTCCTCTCGGCATCTTCTCGATGCACCACGGGCAGTACTCGCCCGGCTTTTCCACCCTCACCCAGCACGCGCTACCCGCGCACAGAGGGAAGTCGGGGTCAGCCGATGGTGCCTGCTCGTTCTTGAAGCCCGGCAGAAACTGGACGCCCACCGTCGCCACCACTGCCGGACGCCACGTGAGCCCGCAGTTCTGGCACGCGTGGGTGTGGTGCGGCTTGGTCGCGAACTCGCCCTCATCGATGTGACGTGCATGGCACATCGGGCACCACAGCAACATCGGGATCGGCTTGCTGAGCTGCTCGATCTTCGAGTTGACCTCCTGCACCCTCTCTTCGAGCGCATCCAATCTCCCGGCGAGTTGCGTCGCCGCGTGCCGCTCCTCCATGAGCAGCTTGTTGGTCTTCTCCAGTTCCTGGCGCAGTTCGGTGTTGGTTTGTCGCTTCATTTCTCACGTCGATGCAGAGCTTCTTCGAGCTCGCCACGGCGCACCCGCACTGCGTAGCCATTCGTCGAGCCCGGCGCGTGCACCCAGAGCTCGACCCAGCCGTTAGCGAGGCTACGCACCTCCACCTGGCGGCTCTTGTTGCTCTTGGGCGCCTTGCCCATGATGCTGGTGACAGCGTGCGGCGTGCTCTGCGGAATGTTCTGTTTGTCGCTCATGCTCGGTCCTTGTTGTTGAAGTACGTCAGCCACCCCAGCACTTCCTTCACCTGCGGGTGAAGAGGTAGTGCGAACGTCAGAGCGTGCTTGGAGTTCGAAGAGAACTCCACGAACTGCACGTACGTGTAGAGCATCGGAGGTCCGACGTCTTGAAGCACCACACGGGGCCTGAGGCGTTCGAGCATCGTGGGGAACTTCATCTGTTCTCTGATAGGTGGAGGCGAAGGGCTCCCGTAGATGAGCACGTTCATCCACGAGCCACGATCAGGCGCCAAGATTATCTTGTCCACGTGCTGATACGCGTGGGCGCTGACAAAGCTCTTGTCCGTCAAGCTGTCCAAGACGATGAGCTCGGCGTGGTTGCTATACGCGGCCGACAGCGACTTGTAGAGCATGGAGTCCACCACGAGGACCGGCTTCATTCGTTCTTATCCTTCTTCACCAGGCGCAAATGAGAAGGCTTGGGCGCCGCCACCGGTGCAGGAGGCGGCGCCAGGCCCAGCTTCTCACGCTGCTGGTCGTTCCACTTCTTGAAGTCCAGGAGCTTCTGGAGGGCGTCGACGGGGTTCGCACCAGTCGCAGTGCCCGAGAACGTGCTGCCATTGATTCTGACGCACCAGTTCCCGGGCCCCTTCTCCTCGAACTCGACCGTGAACTTGTTGCTCATCCTTTTCCTTCAGGGAGATACGGCAGCGACTTGAAGTGAGGCTTGTTGGCCATCTACTTCTTCCTGACCCAGCGACCTTCGCGTCGCTGACGTTCGATCTCTTCGTAGATCGCCAGAGCTAGCCATGCGCCGAGCTCGGCGTTGTCAGCGGCACCACGAAGGTCCGTGACGATGTTGTTGATGCTTCGGGCACCGATGCCGACGAACCACGCCCCGCCCTCACGTGCACCAGCAGCGAGCTGCATCTGCTTGTGCGGGCAGTGGAGCCACCACATCGCTTCGAGCGAGATGGCGATGGCGTCCAGCTCGTTGCCGTGCTGCATGCCCGGGGTGAGATCCGAGATGGCCATGGCGATCGAGGCCCTGCGCTCCTCGAACTTCACCTCCCGGCCAGCGCTGCTCTCCAACGAGACGTGGTGTGCGAGCTCGTGCAGCACTTCCTCGATCCCGTTCTTGATCTCGTTAGCCCGGAAGTTCGACGCGTCCATTCCGTGAAAAGGTATCGACTCGCCGAGGTCTTCGAGCAGCTTCAGGCCCGCGCAGAGCACCTCGATCTGCTCCGGCGCGTCACCGAACCACTCCTTGCGGAAGCGGATCGCGTCCTTGTTCCTGTCAGCTTCCCGTACCGTGATCCGGTCCGTGCGAAGCAGACCCATCGCCCCGACATGCGGCATCTTTCAGTTCCTTCTCGATGAGAGCCATGCCCTTGCGCGTGCAGTCGATGCACAGGTAGGCCGTAGACGATTCGTAGTCGGGCTCTTCCCCGATCTGAAGAAGCGTGTCCGCCTTGGTTTCGCACTCACCGCATCGGCCCGCCGAGAAGTGCCCGAAGACCGCTTCGTACTTCGCCACGATGTCCGGTGCGGACGGGTCGAGCTCTGCGATGGCCACCGGCGTATTACCGAACACGAGGCGGAGGTTCTCCTGCGTGTCCGCCAGACCACGCAGCGCGTCCTTTTTCTGTCTCTCGATGTGCGCACGCCAATGGTTGACCTGCTGCACGATCTCCGAGTGTTTGGTGATGATCTTCATTCTCTTGGTCTCGTCTTGCGCTTGCCGCTTAGGTAGTTGGCCAAGTCCACCCGGCCGCTGAAGTCGACCAGGATGGTCTCGGACTTCAGCAGGCGATGGGCGTTATACCGGTGCCAGCCATCCAGAAGTATCGGCGTGGCGTATACCCGGCCGTGTGCACATTTGCAGTCGATAATGACTGCGCGTGCCATTGCGTCCGGGTGCTCCAACATAAACTTTATCCGGGCCGCATGCCACCAGGCCGGCCTGCTAGGGCCGAACGGGTCGTACTGCATGCTGATGCGCCGCTTGGTCTTGTGGACCATGTCGAGGGTGAAGCCTGCTTCCCAGGGATCGACCTCGTTGCCGAGGTACTCCTCCAGCCGCGACATCAGGAAGTGCTCAGCCATCCTTCCACATCTCTTCGGGGAACGAGATGTCGAAGCTCTTGAGAACGACGTCGATGAGCTTGATGATCTTCTCGTCCTTCGCCGTCGAGCGCATGTCCTTCATGAACTTGTAGAAGAGCCTCAGGCGACCGCGGAACTGGTCGAGCTCCTTCTTCTGCCGGTCGAGCTCGGCGATGAGCTTCGAGCCGGTGGGGTAGAAGTTGTGGTCGCCCTCGGCCTCGCCCAGGATGATGCCCAGGTCGATGTCGGCCTCCACCAGCTTCAGCGGGAACAGCGTGCCTGCATCCACGCCATCCCTGTAGTGGTGGAGCTCCATGCGCAGGGTCTTGGCCGCTTCGATGAGTCGCTGCACCGTGCGATCTGTGCTGTACCTGCTCATTAGCCCTCCGAGGACTTCACGTCCTGCTCGTTCTCGTCATCCTCGTCCGGGCAGTCGTGCTCATCGCACGGCACACAGCCCTCGCAGTGCTTGGAGTAGAACTCCGCGTGCTTGGCGAAGCGGCGTTCCTTAGACATCGCGGTCCTCCACTTGAAGAACTCGATGCTGACTGCCGACACGCCCCACACCACCATCAGGCCGAGACAGAGCCAGTCACCCATGGCTTCTCTCCGGGAGCAGCGTCTCTTGTTCCGACGAGGTGTCGGCGTAGACGAAGGTGATGTTGTCCGGCGCCTTGTAGTAGACGCGGTCCGCACGCGCGAACTTGCTCATCTGTCCCGCACGCAGGCGACGCATGATGGGCATCCGCACGTCCGGGTTGTCGGACTCGCCGTGGCGGTCCTTGATCGTGATCTTCTTCGCCATGGTTCCTCTGTCACTCAGGTCGGTACGATGCGTCCGGTGTCGAAGTTCACGTAGCCCACGAGCAGGTAGGAGTACCCGGCACCGTTCTCAGTGTCCTTCGGGAAGCTCTTCGGCGCCTCGGCGTACGTGCAGTCCTTGCCGACGAGCAGGAACTGGAGGTGACCGAGCGTCGTTCGCCACATGTCCTCGTTCCTGTAAGCAGCCCAGCGCGTTCCTTCGCGGTGCCGCTCCTTCATCTGCTTGAGGGCCAACGGATCGATCGTCTCGTCCATGTTCATCCTTTTCGACACCTTTGGGCTTCAACATAAAGTTGTTCCGAGACAGCTAGCGCACGTGTCTAAGGAGCGCAGCGTCGAACGTCTCACGCTGAAGGACGCCCTTGGCGAACCACAGGCACCGCACACGAGTGACGTCGCTCTGCTCCACCCACTCGACCACCATACCGAGGTGGTTGTTGGCCAGCAGATGCACCACGTCGCCGACCTCGAACTCCCCTTCCTTCTTCGCATCGAAGGACACTTCGAGCACGCCGGCGTCGAGGAGATGTGCATGCAGCGCTGAGCTGAGCTTGTTGGCGCTGGCGGTGTTCATGTGGAGGTTGAAGTCCGGCGCCCTGACGGTGACCGCATCTCGCTCGGGATGCACATCGATGTCGATGTCGTTGTTCACCAGCAGAAAGATCGTGTTCCTCATGTTCTTTCCTGTTCTTTCAGTCGCTGCCCCATTTGCGATCGGGGTCGGGATCGAGGTCGTCTTCCGGGATCTTGTCTCTCAACGACACGTCCATTCGATGCACCGGGCAGAAGGCGAAGCGGTCGTCCTTCCCGCTCAGCACGCCGGCGACAGAAGTGATGGCCTGCCATCCCTCCGGGAGCTTCAGCGAGCGGAGCGATACCTCTCCCCGACCAGTGGCGACAGCGTTCGCCTTCACGTCCATGCAGAAGTTCTTGCACTTCTCGTCCGAGCACCGCACCCGATCGAGCACCAAGCCGAAACGAATCATGAGCGCCTCCTAGTCGTCATCGTCGTCGAGGTTGATGTCCTCGATGACCAACGACTGCTTCCGTCTCTTCTCCTTTCTGATAGCGGCTTCGCGTTCTTCGTTCTCGATCGCGATCTCGCAGTCGCAAGGGACATCGAGGTCTTCGCCCCGCCATCCCTTGCCACATACGTTGCAGCGCACTGCTGACTCCTTTCGTTACTCGATGTCCACGAGGGGCGTGGTGTCAGTCGAGAACGGGATGTTCTTGAAGTCCGGTCGCCATTCGAGCTCCAGCTCCGTGCCATCCGCCAGGGTCTTGGCGACGATGTTCTCACCGAGCACTCCCTGTACGCTCGCCGCACGGAGCTGGAAGCGCGGCGCTGCGGCCTGATCGATGCCGAACATGCGCAGGCACGTGGCCTTCATGTGCGTGATCAGCATCCAGTCGTGCTTGAGGATGAAGGACACGGGCCGATGGCAGAGGTACCGAACCGTGATCCGTACCGCACCTGCGCGACGAAGCATGATGGTGTCGAGCGCACGTGCGGCGTAGACACCAAGCTCATCCGGCGAGAAGGCGGTCAGGCCCGTGTGCACGAACGGGAGGATCTCCTTGGGCGTGACGTCCCACACCTTCAAGGAGACATCGGGCCGGTTGATGTCCCACTCGTTACGGTTCCGGAGCATCTGCTCGGCGATGATCGCCTGCGTCAGCAGCACGACTGCATGTTCCCGCTCAGTCGACACGACGTACCTCGGTGATGGGGGGGTTGAGATGTGCACGTCCATTGCCGAGCCTCACGTCCAGCACCGCATCGGTGAAGGACGTGAAGTAGCTGTCCGCGCAGTAGAAGACGATGTTGTGCCCGTCACAGAAGGCGAAGTCCACGCGCCAGACACCGTTCGGCGCCACGATCTCGTCGCCCACATCTACTTCGAGGGCAGGCATCTTGATGGTGTTCATCCCTCGGTCTTCGCCTTCAGCTCTGCCTCAAGTTCCTTGATCCGCCGTTCCATCCACTGAACCTGCTCGTGCACCACACGCATGTTGCGCACCGGGCTCTGCTCGAAGAGAGGACGGCGCACGATCTGCTGCGCCACCGCCCGGATCTCCTCGTTCTCCGCCGCACGCTGCGCCTCGACGCGCTTCTCTCGTGCGTCTGCTGCTTCCAGGGCATCGACTGCGAGCTGCACCTTCTCTCCGCGCTCGATGCAGGACGGGCAGTTGATCGTCCCGTGAGTGCAGTGAAGCGCGGCCTCCCTCAGCTTGATGAAGATGCTGTTCACCAGTCGCTCCTGTCCTCACGAACCTTGAATCCAGCCGCGATGAGCGCCGGCTTTGCCTTCCGCTCCCAGCACTGCATGCAGCAGTCGATCACCTCGTACTCGGACCAGCCGCCCTCGGGGAAGTGCTCGGCATTCTCCGCCTTCAGCGTGATCTTCGCGGTGTGCCGCTGCCTGATGCTCAGCTCCACCGTCTCGCGCTCGAACGAGCTGACCTCTTCGTCGATCTCTACGCCACACCCATCACAGATGTACGTGTGGACTTCCTGCTTCTGCGTGACTTCCTTCGTCGTGACGTTCTTCATGTTGCTCCCAAAAGAGAAAACCCCCTGTACGTGTGTACAAGGGGCCCCAGAGCTATGCGGCAGCTCTACTCGTCCTTCGTCTTGATCTCGATGACGTGAGCGGTCTCGATCTGCACCGAGATGATCGCCACCTTCGCGATGCCCTTGTTCGCCCAGTACTGCAACCAGTAGCTGCGTGCGTACTCCCCTGCCTTGTCCTTCGACTTGAAGATCAAGGCGTTGTTCCAGTCCGGATCCCAGCGCTCCTCGCGCGAGTTCCAGTAGTACTCCTTGTCGTCGGCGCGATCGATGTGACCGAGGACGTAGTGCAGGCGGCTATGACGCATGTTCGCTCCCTCAGTCCGCCAACCACCACTGCGCGTACGCCCGCCTCGCAGGGATGGAGATGAACTGCAACTCGAAGGGCAGGTCGACGAAGTACTGAGGCACCACGGGCGTGAGGATGGCAGCGCTCAGCGTACCGCCGAAACAGCACCCCGTGTCTAGCCCCACGCGCATGTAGCGCTTGCCATCGACCGCCATGACCTCGTCCACCATCGGGACGGTCAGCGAGTGGACGTGGTGCCCGTAGAGCACATGGTGGGGATGGTCCCACGCAGTGGTCCACCGATACGAGTTCGGCGGCACCTTGTGGTCCGAGGTGAGGGGCAGCATCGCACCGTCTTCGTCGACGTAGCGGATGCGCATCATCTTGTTGGGCTTCTGCTCTTCGAGCGTACGTGAGCCCTCGAAGCCTGCATGCACTGCGATGAAGCCGCTTCCGAGGTCGATGGTGTACGGCATCTTCGCCATCCACTCGATCTCGTCATCCGAAAGCTCTCGGTGATGCTTGAGCCACTCGTCGTGGGTCTTCATCGGGTTGGGCTTGCCCGAGAGCTCGTAGCGGCGGTAGCGCACGTGCTTCTCGTCGTGGTTGCCCATGACGCTCTCGGCGTTGAGCTCACGCGCTCTACGCACGACACCTGCCGAGTCAGGTCCACGATCTACGAGGTCGCCGAGGAAGACGATGCGGTCTTCGCCGGCCTTGACCCTCAGCATGCGGAGCATCTCGTCGAGCGTGTCGAGGCATCCGTGGACGTCCCCGATCACGATCGTGCGCTTGTAGTCCATCACTGGTCCCTGAGCGCACAGACCCAGGGCTCGATGAAGCCGCTGCTGCGTCCGTTGTGGACCACCTGGACCACGCCACCCTCACGTGCACACCGCTCGCGTGCGCGGCGGTCCTGCTCCTGGTTCTGGGTGATCAGCCAGGCGAAGCCGAGCATGAGCGCGCAGAGCACCAGAAGGAAGCTGAGCTTCGCGACGAACAGCCCGATGCGCTCGTGACGCTCGTTGCGGGTTTCGAGCTGCTGGATGAGGTTGTCCGTCCCATCCAGTGGGGAGGGGGTTGCGAGCTGGACGTCTTCGTAGGGCCAGCCGCGCATCTTCTTCGCGGGCTTCGACGGCTGCCGATAGTTCTTCATCTTGTGGTTCTTCAGCTTGCGCCATCGCCGCTTCTTGGCGGTAGATGGCTGCCTGTAGTTCATCTTGCGGTAACCGGATACACGAACACCGTGCCGTGCTGGTAGTTCCAGCGCAGGCCCGGGATCGTGAGCTGTGCTGCACGCACGACCACCTCAGCGTCGACCGGAACGACCAGTCGCAGTCGGGTGGCCGCGCGCAGCTTCTTCGTGGTTCGGGGCGTCTTCACTTGGGGACCTTCGGGATCTGGGAAGACTTCCTCTTGGAGGTGATAGGCAGCTCCCGGGTGATCTCCTCCTCGGGGAAATCGGCCCTGGGACGAAGTAGCCCGCCCTGCATGATGTGTTCGGCCAGCGAGTTCTTGGCCACCTGCCGGGCGTTCTCCAACTGGGCGTCGAGCTCCTTCTCCGCCTTCTCGGCCAGAGCACCACAACCCTTGCAGAGGTACATCTTCATCACGATGACCATGTCGGCCCCTCGTGCCTCCTGCTGGCAGGATAGGCAGCGCATCAGCCGGCCGCCTTGTTCGGGAGCTTCGAGCCCCAGCGAGGGCAATCCACGGCGTGACCGTGGGGGTTGCCCGCGAACGCGGTGTGGACCGCCGTGCAGTTGCAGTCGGCCGGCATGCGCTCACGCACCTTCATGAGCGTGAAGGACCAGGCGCCCTGGTCCACCGGCGAGAGCGTCTCGATGTGTGCAGCCACCGCCGTCTCGACGCGCTCCCAGTCGAGCTCGTTCAGAGAGAAGTCGGGCTTGAAGGGGCGAGGCGTTGCGGTCTTGGGCTTGGGCGTGCTCATGGCTCAGTCCTCGAAGCCGTAGGCTTCCCGCAGAACGTGGCGGTCGTACGACGAGAGCATCGTGAAAGACATGCGCTCGTCCTCCGAGTCGTTCCAGACGTGCTCGTACATGATCGAGCTCTCGTACTCGTCATGGGCCAGACCCAGGGCGTGGGCGAGCTCGTGGAACGTGACGCGGTACTCGTGCCGAGTGTTGCCCGAGGGACGAACAGCTACGATCGCGCGCATCCGATCGGACTTGAAGTGCCGGCAGTAGCCGAGAGCACCATCCACGACGTTCGAGTCCGCATCGATGTCGTACGCGGCTCGATAGATGAGCTCGATGTCGGCGCTGGCTCGGCTCGTGCCGACTTCCAGGAACCGAGCACCGAGCTGCGTGTTGATGTCGCCGATGGCGCTCAGGACCGGGCCCGGAACCTCGTCGTACACCCGGCCGTCGTTGTCGACCGTGATGACGCTGAGAGGCATGCCCTGCGGCCAGATGACCTCGTCCTCCGGCGTGCACGAGCAGTCGGCGTAGCAGGCCTCGTCGTTGTCCCAGCACACAGCGAGAAGTCCAGGCTCCTCGTGCGTGGCCATCCCGTAGATGACGCCGATGATCGCGAGCACCGCGATGATGATCGCGGCGACCAGCGTGATGACGAACTCCTTCTTCATCGAGTCCTCCTGAAGACGACGTAATCGTCGCCCTCGGACTCTACCTCGAATACGAGACCTTCGCGCAGAGGCTGTGCGGGTTTCTCCACGAAGAAGGACTCGTGCACCTTCACTGCATGATTCGCGATATCTCGGAGAACCTTCAGTTCTTCGGCCTGAGCCTTGAGCCGAGCCTTCTGCTCCTTGACCATCGCGCGCAGCTCCACGAGCTCGCTGGCCCCCTTCTTCGGGTTGAAGAGCCCAGCGAGGCCGCTCAACGCCGTGAGCGACTTCTCGATGGCCTTGATGGTGTCGCCGCTGTTCTGGAGCATGTCGGCGGCGGCCTCGGCCATCTCCGGCACCGACATGTCCTCGAAGCGCTTGCCGAGTGCCCTACTCCGAGTCGGAGTAGCCCGTCTCGCCTTGGTAGCCGGAACCGTGCTCTTTGCGGGTCGCTTCTGCTTGTTCATGTTGCTTGATCGCCTCTGCTACGTCCGAATGCTTGATATCCGGACGGGACTCGCTGTCGGGGTTCAGTACGTAGAGCTTGCGGGTGCGGTTGGTCTTCGGGTCGACGTGCGTGCCTTGCTCGATCAACCACCCGGTGGTCTTCCACGTGTTCAGGTCGCCCGCCTTGTGCTTGCTGAGCAGCTTGCGGATGCCCTCGTAGTCGAGAGGCTGCTTCGTCAGCATCTCCTCGACGAACTTGATGCTGTTGACCTTCCAGGCTGTGACGATCTTCGTGTTCTGCGCTCCGGGCATCGACCAGAAGGTAGGGATGAGCGGGGGCTTGAAGCGACGGGTAGGGTTGAAGGGAGTGCCGAACCGACTCGTACTTGCGAGGTTCAGCGATCTCACAGAAGTGGCGAGGCCGTGACCGTTGAACCACCTGAACGGAAAGAGAAGACCTACCGTGCCGTGCTTCGAGATGCCGCTCAGTGTCGCAGCCAACTTCTTCTCCTTCGGCGTACGAGGAGCAGCGGGCACGAGACCCACCACGTAGTCGGGACCCACGCCCCAGCCGCGAACACGCCCAGCTTCACGCTTGAGCTGGTGGACCAGCTCGGTGTTCAACGTCGTCTTCGCATGCACACCGATCTGGATGCCCGCCGGAACAAACGTGCCATCAGGCATTTTTGTCGTGCAGCCCTCAGTGGCCACGAGCACCATGTCGAAGCGTCGGTTCGGGAACTCGGGCCAGATATCCCAGCCGTACCTGAGCGCCTCGATACAGAAGTCTAGGCAAAGAGAAGCCTCGGGAGCGAGGTTCTCTCCGAGAGAGGGAGGGGACGGTACGTAGGGTACCGCCCTCTTCTTCCTACTCGTCTTCGTCATCTTGATCGGTCATACCACGGGCGGTGGTCGACGCGCCAAGATTATCTTGAGCAGCTTCTCTCGCCGCGCGCTCACGTGCCTCCCTCGACGGCGTCTGCTTCTTCGGACGGCGACCAGGGGGTCGGATGGTGGCACCCACCCAAGTCGCTGCTGCACGAAGGTCATCGTTGGCGATGATCCCGCGCATCCTGAGCTTGAAGCCCATGATCTCCTGCTCGCGATGGTGGAACAGGGCGTTGAGCGCATCGGAATCACTGATGAGCGCCGGTTGCTGCGGCCCCATGCGCGTTCGGATGATCAGCCACAGCCGAATCAGTACCGAGCGTACGAGGGCACCGGGCTCCAGGGTGGTCAGAAGCCGACGCTGGTAGTAGTCGAGATTGACCGGGGAGGACCGACGTTTCGCCCACAGGAACGCGTGCTCGGTGAAGTCGATGCCGGCCCACGTGTACACGATGGCGTGCGTGGGCTGCCTGCCGTGATGAGCACCCGACAAGATCGAGCGAGTGGTGCAGATGTTGTCGCCATCGTGCGTCAACAACGTACTGGGGACGCAGAAAGAAGTGACACCATGCACGCCGTAGTCCCCGAAGCTGAACTGCTGCAACAGCTCGACCTCTTCGAACGCAAGCGGGACGACGAAGCCGTTCACCTCCTGGGGCGTACGTGCGAGCTTCCTCGCCCTCTCTTCCTTCTTGGTCTTGTCCCTGTCAGCGACACGTGAAGGCATACGCTCGACGTGGACCGGCGTGCCGAACTCCGGCGGGATGGTGGAGGCGACCTCGTACCGAAGCCGGGCTTCGAGCAGCATCGCGAGCGCGGGCTCGTTCGCACGCAACTCGTGAATCTCCTTAGCGAGGCGTACGGCGTCACCGATGGTGATGGTCATCGGTCCGACCTGGGTGCGTCAGGTGAGTCGAAGCAGATGATGTCGGCGATCATCGCGGCCATGTTCGCGACGTCCGCACACTCCTGCATGACCTTGGCGGGATGGATCTCGACCGCAGGCGCTTGGAGCTCGCGCTCCAGCTCCTCGACCTCGTACTTCAGGAGTTGCAGGTACTTCAGGGCCTGCTCCTTCTGTTCGCCTGCTCTCGGGACGGCGTCGCCGTTCGCGTCAAGGGATGCGACCCCTTCACGCCAGTGCGACTTCCAGCCGTTCGCGCGCAGCTTCCCGAGCATCACGATGCTCAGGTTGGTGACGATGCGCTGCTCTTCTTCCTTCGATGCCACGGCTACCTCACCTTCTTGCGGGTGCTGATCTGCCACCGCTCGTCGTTGCTGAGACGCGCCCACAGCGGAGCGAGCACCACTTCCCGAAGCTCGTCGGCCTCCTCCGAGAGGTTGGGGTCGGTGTCCTCGGTGTCCATGACGACACGCTCCATGGCCAGGTACGCCTTGAGCCACACGCTCTGCTGAGGCTTCTTCTGCCACGTGAGGAAGTTGTCGAGCTCGTCCCTCGACGGGTAGCGACCCTCGAAGCAGAAAGCTCGGTCGTCGATCGTGAGGAACGCCGGCGGCTTCTGCGTCGGGAACTTCAGGCGGTCGACGTAGTCGTTCGCAGCGTGGGGAACATCGTCCTCGTCGAGGACAAACTTGAACACCGAAGCGAAGTGCGCTCTGAACCACTCCTGCATCGCTTCGACGGCGCCAGGCTCTTTGCTGCGGCTGCTGTAGATCTGGACGTCGAAGCGATCGTCATCGAGCAGGTCGATGAGCCAGGGGATCGCACCTTCGATGGGAGGGTCCGGAATCTCGCAGGCGCCCTTCCAGCCCGAGGTGTAGCTGTGGATGGTTCCGTCGAAGTCAACGCAGAGGATCTTCGGGGTGCGGAGAGTATTCGGATTCATGTCGCCTTAGTACGCGGCGAGTGCGAGCTTGTTGACCTCGTCCCACGCGCGCTTGTTCTTCTTGTTGAACTTGTCGACCACCAGTCGCCGGCGTTCCTCGATGCGGGAGTGGAGTTGCTGAAGCAAGACTCCCATCTTCTTCAGCTCCTCATCGTTATCGAGCACCTCCTGCTGCATCCGCATCAGCTTCTTTCGCTTCTCGTAGAGCTTCTTGATCAGCGGCAGGTCCTTGAGCGGGATGCGACAGGAACACTCGTAGCTGTCCCCGCCACCGCCGCCACTGGTCGAGTACATGTTCTCGTAACCCTGGTCCTTCTCGTACCGATACCGGATAGCGAGGATAGGGTTTTCGAGGCAGCGCGAGGTGCCGACAGCGAGGTCGTACCACGTCAGGGTGGAGTACCGCGGGCCCTTCGTTAGCGAAGCGCTGATGCGGAAGACGAGCTCTTCGCTGCGCGCATCGATCCAGTACGAACCCTCGTGCCACTGCTTGAACTTTGCGCCACGCAGCCGTTCGAGGTCTGCGCGCATGGTCGCGAAGAACTCCTCGACCGTCTTGCAGTTCTTGAAGATGTTCTTCTTCACGTCGTATCTCCTCTGTCAGCGCGCGCCACGATGATGAAGATTGCGTCGGCGTAGTCGTCACGCTCTTCGCGATCGATGCGCAGGTCGTCGCATGCCGCCTGGAAACAGCCCTGGATGTCGAGCGTGGCCCATGCCTGCGGAGGCAGCCGGTTGCCTCGACGCACCCATGAAATCCAATGGAGATGGTTGTTGAAGAAGTCGCCCGTGATCGGATTGGTCATCAGGTCTTCCATCCGAAGGGCGAGGCCCTCGCGCAGCTTGGCGAGGACCTCCTGGAACTTCTTCTTCTCGGCGAGCTTGTTCTTGATGTTGTCAAGGCTCATGTCGTGTCCCTCAGCGTTCTTATAGGGCTTATGGGACGCGACTACTCGTGCTTCTTGCCGCACTCGCACGCCTTCTTCTGAAGCCGCGCACGCAGCTTCTGAAGCCCGGCGATGAGGTGGCCCAGATGCGCATCCGAGAGAACGACGAGGTGATCCGCCATGTCACCCAGTGCGTTCAGCGAGAGGTCGTCGTCTTCCCGAGCGAGTGAGACGTGGATGCCCTCGCCCCGCTTCGGTTGGTACGCGAAGCGAAGGACCTGCCTGTGGTACGGCAGGTGAACTTCGACCGCCTTCACCTCCGGCACTTCGAGGTGGGTCTGAACCTTCTCACGCCTCTCGGGCTTCTCGTCCGTCATCGTCTTCCTCGTCAGTGTCGATGAGTGCGTACTGACACCCGCACGCGAGGCACTCGCGCGTCTCGGTATCCAGGTGCTGCGTCTTGTGGGAGCCGCACATCCAGCAGATGTGGGCCGGCTCACCTCTCCAGTTGGTCTTCACGTACCTTCAGCAATCTGGCGACGATCTTCATCGCCACCTTGTTGACGTTCTCTCGTTCGCGCGCAGCGCGCACCTGCGGGTAGACCTCTTGGCATGTCCAGACCTTGCCCCGCAGGTTCAGGGAAGCGCTCGACACCAACGACCAGCGATCGTAGTCGAGGCCCAACAGCTCCAAGACGAGGCTGGTGACCGCAGTGGTCTCCACCTCGTTCTCGTTCTGTGCGCGTGCCGACCCACGCACGTCCCAGACGTCGGGAACACGGAGCGCGGCGATTGCCATGCGCATGTACTGGTCTTCGAGGCACTCGGGCGCGTCGCCCTTGTCGAGCAACAGCATGTGCGCCCATTCGTGCACGAAGATCTCGGTGCGATACGGAAGGCCTGCACCTTTCATCTGCGAGCCCTGGATGGAGCTCAGCTCCCCGCCCATGTACCGCATCAACCGATGCGCACGCGTCTCCACGACCGCCAGAGGAACAACCGGCACCATCTGCGTGCGGCGAAGAGCTTCACGGCCGTCGTAGTCATCGACGCGCGGAAACTCCTCGCCCCAATGCAGGAGCGGATGCAGCTTCATCTAGTTCAACTTGCTCTTGTCCTTGGCCACGAGGACCTCGTACACCACGGGCTTGTCGTCGACGATCTTCTGCGCGTAGTGCTCGTTCAGCCACGTGAGGTAGTCGCCCGCGTCGCGCTCGTCGAAGTCCTTGCACATCGGCAGCTCGTGGACGATCCCGATCGGCTCGCCATCGAGGCCAAGAGTGAAGCCAACCGCCTTACCGCACGTGGGGCACGGCAGCAGCGGCTCACAGATCTCAGCCTTCGGATCATCATCGCTCATCTCGGCTCTCCCCTTCGACCTCCACGACTGTACGGAAGCCACGGCATTTCGGATAGGTGGTGCAGCCGTAGAACGGGCCCTTGGGCCCGTGATCGATGCGCTTCATGGGCGCACCGCAGCGAGGGCATTGCGTCTTCGGAAGCTCCATCTTCTCCAGCGGCGCGAGCTCTTCATCAGACTCCACACGCCGATCGAACAGAAGCCGCATCGCATCGAGAGCGCCCTGGGCGTAGCCCTGAGCACTCTCGATCGCGCCGGCGTACGTAACGAGGTTCCTACGCACCCCGTTATCGGGCGCGTAGTACACGACCACGCGGCCACGCTCGCCGAAGCGGTCGTCGCCATCTCGCCGAAGCTCGACGCCGTAGTGGGTGTTGACCTGCCGCACCTGTACGGCGCAGTCGGTGTGGACAGCGAAGTCCAAGAAGGTGTCACTCTCCTCGGTGCTGATCGTCGTTCGACGAGCCATCCTTCTCCTTCTTCGCCGTACGGCGACACCCTCGCGGGCACGAGCCCTGGTTCAGCTCTCGCTGGGTCGGAACGTAGCCGCAGTACTGACAGGCGTAGGCTTCGTTGCGCCGATCGAGCTCAGCGCGATCGTCCCAGTCGTCCATCGAGTTCCCTCCGCACACGCTCTGCATGGCGCTTCGCTCGCGTCACGTCGGAGTACGTGTAGTTGTATGAGTCCAGCAGCCTCAGCCGCGATTCGAGGAAAGTCATCGTTGCGCCAACACCCACACGAAGGTTGCGCCACTTGTTGTTGTAGCGATCCTTCTTCTTGCGGCGCGTTCGTCCGTAGCGGGCGATCTCGCAGATGATCTTCCCGTACTTCAGCGCGAGCTTCAGCCTCTCGATCTTCTCGGGCGTGGTGCAGGACTGGTCCTCGCACAGCTCGACGATGTAGCAGAACGAGATGATGAACACCGTGATCTTGTTCGACGAGAACATCAGTTCTCCCGGTAGGGATCCTTGTCCCCGCGCTCGATGCGCCATGCGATGGTGCGAGCGCGAAGGCGGAGGCGCTCTTCTTCCACCATCCTGCGAAGGCGGATCTCATCTTCGGCCTTGTGCTGTGCATCCCACAGCAACGTGAAGCAGGCGTAGCAGACCACCCTACTCGACGGCGAGTGATGGCGGGCTGCGTGTCGAAGACGGATTCCGCAGTTGGTGCACGGCGCCGTGAGGAGCCAGTTGATGAACTTCAGTACGTACTTCATGTGTCTCCGACCACACGACGACGCCACGCCATCGCCTTACGGAAGATGTCCGCCTGCTGAAGGGCGTCCTCCAACGCGTTGTGAGTGTGCGGGAGCTCGGTCTTCCACTCCTCGGGGTAGTTCGCGAGCTTCACGTTGGTGAACTCGCCGCCGAGCATGCCCATGGCGAACGACTTGAAGTCGAGCGAGCTGAACCCGAAGATCGACTCGCCCACGAAGCGGTGCGAGTAATAGTAGACGAACGAGAAGTCGAAGCCCGCCGGGTACGCCATGAACACCGGGATCGGGCCCTTGCCGTCGACCAGATGGAGCCTGCACTGGTGCTTCACGAACGCGTGCATCTCCTCCATGACCAGCTTCGGATCCTGCGGGTCCTTGCGCGCCTGCACGTAGTAGTCGATGTGCTGGTCCCACCACGCCATCGTCTTCGCGTTGCACTGCGCATCAGGCAGACGCTGGAGGGTGCGGTAGAACCGACCCGTCTCTTCGAGCGTCTTGGGATGCAGGGCCACGATGCCGATTGACAGCATCGAAGCCACACCAGGGGCATCCCCATCCGTCTCGATGTCGACCGAGAAGTACATCTCGTAGCTCATTGCCGCTTCCAGTCTTCCGGGAAGTCTCGGTACCAGTTGTAGATCTCTTCGCACCGCTCCATGGACATGCCCGTCTGCTCGTGGATCTCGTGCGGGCCCTTACACCCGTCGAGCATGTCCATGAGCATCTGCTCGACGGGCGTGAGCGTCTTCTTCTGCCCGCACACGAACGCGTCCCACATGAGCAGGACCGTGCGTCCAGGAAGTACGTTCTGTCCTTCCACCATCCCGAGCTTCAGGATGGTGCCAGCCGTCCTTGCATCGTCGGCCACGTGATTGAGGTCGAAGGCGAACGTGACGATCGCGAGCTGCTTGTCGATCGCCTCGTTCACGAGTGCCTTCTTGGGCTTTCTCATTCGGGTTCTCCTGCCTTCAGCCACTCGATGTAGCGATCGATGATCTCGTCAGACGTAGTCGACAGCAGCAAGCTGTCGGAGTCGTGCAAGCCCTCGGAGAGTGCATGACCCGTCTTGAGGAACTTGATGAAGCGGCGAAGGTGCTCTCGCTCGCCGGCGGCGAGCCCGAACATCTTCGCGACTGCTACCTGTGCTGCTCCGAGGTCAGCCATTGTTGTTCCCCTTCGTCGGCGGCAGGCCGAGTCGATCCCTGTTCTTGTTGTTGAGGTACCGCTGGAGCACGTTCTCGGCCTGCGTGCGCTCGAAGAACTCGTTCTTCATGAGCCACGTCATCAGGTCCTGCGCCCCGAGCTCCAGAGCGCGTGCTGCGACGTCGCTGCTGTAGCTCAGGTTGGCCCAGTGGATGCCATTCAGGACTCCGCCGGTCGAGCTCTTGATACCGACCCACTGTTCACGGATCTCGTAGACCTGCCACGTCTCCCCGTAGTACGTGGTGGTGTCACCGACCTTGACCGGGTTGTGCGTGAAGACGTGCTTGCGCTCCTCCGCCTTGAGCGCGAGGCCGGCGTCGCACTCGTTGCACCCGATGTAGTAGTCGATGTCGTGCTTCGAGCAGTGCTTGTTCATGTTCAGAACTTCCTCGCGAACTCGCGAGCACCGTCCTTTTCGGCGTTCAGGAGCGCCTCGTCGATTTCGCGGTCCATGCGCCGGAGGTCGGCGATGACCTCCGGCGGCGCATTGGCAACGAACTCTTCGAGCGCGGTGTAGCGGCGGTTCAGGCGCTTGCCGATGCGCATGACGAGGTCGCGTCCGGCCTTTGCCTCGTTCAGCAGACTCATGTCGTGATCTCGTTCCCCCAGCTACTCCAGCCGGGCAGGTTGCGACGTGCGAAGAACTCCGCGTACGGACCCTTCGAGCGTGCGTGGATGATGTCGTAGGCCGCGTCGGGCTTGCGGCTGTGGATGCGCTTGCCGTTCTCGTCGCGCGGGACAGGCGCGAAGAAGACCGACGGGATGTTCTTCAGCTCCGTACGGGGCACAGTGCCGTTGCCTCGCACGCAGAAGAGCATCAGCTCGTGCGCGCCTCGTGCGTACTGACCGATGCCGTAGCGGAGCTCGATGTCGTCGCCCTCGGGCTCGACTGCCCAGCCCGTCTCGAAGTCGAGGGTCTTGGGCCGCCCCTTGACCTTCACCCACACGAACGTGCGGATGTACCGGAAGCCCAGACGATCGACCATCCAGAGGGCATCCTTCAGGAAGTTGTCGGTCGTCCACATGTAGAGGTGGGCGTCGTTCGCGGGATGCCAGAGGGGCGAGGACCAGATGAGGTCAGGACCTTCCTCGGTGGGCACGAGCGGGTAGTGGCGGTCGGCTCCGCGCTTGATCTTGCCGCCACCCCGTTCCATCCACGGGAAGTCGATCTGTGCCGTGACGAACATCTACTCGCTCCCCTTGGGCTTGCCGCCCTTCTTCCAGTCGGTCTTCTTGAGCGAAGAGAGCATGCGTACGAGAGCCTGTCTCGACTCCTCGTTCTTGAGATGCCGCTCGGCTCCGAGGGCAGCGGCGCGTACAGGGCAGTGCCGTGCGTGGGGCCCAGGCATTCCATACCCACAGGCGGGGCAATCGACGCCGGGAAGGAAGTAGTTGAGGCGATCTGCGAAGCGCATCAGATCTGCCCCTTCCTTCCCATGAGCCAGAGCAACCTGTGTAGACGATCGAGCTCGCCGATCAGCCGTTCGTAGCGTTGCGATTCGTGAGAAAGCGTCCGCGAGCCCTCCACGGTGAAGAACGCACCCTCCGCCATCTTGCGGCGCAGGTAGCTCTGCACCTCGTCCTTCTCGCGACGGACGTCGTTCACGTACTTGAGAAGGAGGTTCTTCTCATCGTCGCTGAGCTTCGGCTGTTCACCCGTCGGGACCTCTCGGGTCGCCTCGTCCTCACGAGACATCGTCGACCTCCGCCACCGAGAGCTCGAAGCCCATCACGCTCACGTGCGCGTAGCCCTTCTCTCGATGCGCGCTCAGCAGCCACTGGCGCACCGTCCCGAAGCTCGCACGCCAGAGACGAAGCGGGCAGTGCGTCAGCACCACCCGCACTTCGCGCTCTTCACCCAGAACCATCTCTGCGTTCACCAGATGCCGGTACGTCATCATCTCCCTCGGTCTTCTTCTTGTGCAGCGGACAGTCGACACGGAACACGAAAATGCCCTTCACTCCGCGGTATCCCTGTCCGTGATGGTTGTCGATCACCGGACACACGCAGCCCTGCTCGCGTGCTTCCTTCGTTCCGGGGTTCGGCTTGTTGTTCATCGGCCGTGCTTCGGGCATTCGGGGTTCTCGAACCACGGCTTCTTGCAGACGCACCCCTTGGGGTATTCGAGCACCGCAGCAGCCTGCTTCAGGGTACGAAGACCCGCTTCAAGTGATGCGATGAACAAGTCGAGCGACGACGCAGCAGCACCCAAGCGCGAGATCACCGCGCGATTGTTCAGACACGCCTCGCACAGTTCCGCGGTACCCGCCTTCGCCTTGCACGGCTCGCACTCCATGAAGCGGAGCTCTTGTCGGAAGCCCATCACCACCTCGGCGTGAAGTGCACGACCTTGAGCTTGCCGAAACGCGGCTTGCCATCGGGCGTGAGTTGCTTGAAACGTTGGATGGTCGCCATCTTCCCAATCGCCTCTTCACGGCGAGCGAGGAAGTCGCGGAGCTCCTTACGGGTGCCCACGATGTCGGCCTTGAACGTGCGTCCATCGGCCAACTTCATGATCGCGATCTTCGCGAGGCCTGCACCGTTGCCGCGTCCTTCGAGGATGTCGGCAACCTCGTACTCCTCGTCCTCGAACTCCTTGCGCTTGAGGAGGTACTTGGTCCGCTTGCCCATCTGGTAGGAGACGTCGAAGCGGATCATCTGCCCCTCGAATCCATCAAGGAGGTAGTCCTCGTACGTCTTGTCGAGGTTCGAGCGATCCGAGATGTGATCCGACGGGACGATCACCAGCGGGCTGTGGACGATCTTCTGCGGCTTGCGATCCGCAGGCTTCACCCACTTGCCTTCGCTGTACGGGTCTCGGCCCGCGAGGATGTCGATGGTGGGACCGATGTCGTTGAAGAAGCGGTCGTACCAGCGGCGGTCGTCGTGGATGCTGTGGAGCCCGTCGTAGATCCAGTACTCGACCATCTTCTCGGTGAGCTCGACGTGCTCGACCGTCGGCTTCTGCTTCTTCACCAACGACACGATCTGGTTGAAGTCGTCGTGCAGGTCGTGGTTGTAGAGCTCGCCATCGAGGATGGCGTCCGGGTGCTTCTCGAAGAACGGACGCAGCAGGCGCTCGATGTGCGGCACGGCCACGATGGGGTTGCCCTCACGTGACCAGAGTCCGGTACGAGTCGCGATGCAGCGGATGCCGTCGAGCTTGGGCTGAGCCCACACGCACGGGATGTGGTCGCGCTGCGGGTCGTACTGACGGATCTGCTCGATCGGGACCTCGATCGTCTTCCCGTTCACGACCTTCTTGTGGATCTTGGTCTCGAAGAGGAAGTCTTCGTAGTCCTCGTACTTCAGCGCGAGCATGCACTTGAAGACCTCGGACCCTGCTGCTTGCTCAGGCGTGTCGCAGTAGCCCTTCTTGCGCTTGAGCGTGTAGGCCGAGGCGACCTCCATCTCTGCTTGCTTCTCAGGGCTCGTGGCGTTTGCGCGCCCAAGGTTCTTGCCCTCGGCGACCGTCCACTCGCTCGCAGTGACCGCACCATCCACCTGCCCGGTGAGCGTGCGGTACCGCGCACCATCGATCTCCATCCACCAGCGCTGAATCGCCCCGGTGGTGGTCTTCTTGTAGAGAACCGGCTTCGCTTCCGCCATGAAAGCTCCTTCTCTTTCCTGATAGCCAAAAGAAGAACGGGGCGCCGAAGCGCCCCGCCCGTCAGTGCTCGTGGCCGCAGCCGGCCTTGTGGCGTCGTCGTCTGTGCCACCAGGCACGTGCCCACACGATGAGCCCTCCCATGCTGGAGAAGGCCATCATGAGCATCATCGTCTCGTCAGCGCACCAGTGCATCAGTGCTGCTCTCCCTTCGGCTTCAGTACGACCGGCTCGTGCGTGCCCTTGCGGATGTAGATGTCGAGCTTGGCGAGCGTCCGCAGCAGCTCGCAGTTCGAGCACTGACACCGCGGCGTAGGCTCCTTGTACGGCGAGTTCACGATGCGGAGCGCCGTCCTCATGTCGCCGTAGGTCTCGACCAACGGCTGGTAGACGGTGTCGACGAGGAAGACGAACCCGCTCGTCGCGACGCGCTTGCCGCGGTCGTCGAACGTGAAGTCCGTGCCCGCGTTCTGCATCGCGTAGATCTTGCCCTCGACGTGCGCGAGCGGCAGATCGAGGATGTCGCTGTAGCCGTCCTGCCGAAGCTGTTCGACGAGAAGGAGTGCCTGCGGCGGCATCGCCTCCTTCGCGAACTGCTCGACGGTGAGGTCGCGGGGCGGTTCGGGGTCGATGGGCTCCGGCATCTCCTCGACGTCCATACCCATCGAGCCGATCAGACCGAGGACCGCCAGAGCACGCGAGCTCTCGATCCCCTTGAGCCCACGGACCTTGTTCGCCACCTTCGGAGGCACGGCCTCCTCGGACTGCCTACGGGCCTGCTCTTCGATCTCCTTGATCCGTCTGTCGCCCTCCTCGACCGACTCGTCGGTCCAGTCGGGATGCAGGTCTGCGCGGATGGAGGCCGCCATCAGCTCGGGAGTGAGCGGCACGCCCGGGTACTTCATGCTGTACTCGACGTTGCGCTCCACGACCTGCTGGATGATGTCCCGAAGAAGGTCGCCCACCTCCTTCGACACGTGCTGCTCCAGTAGATCTGCGACGCCCAGGCACACGGCGGGCTTGGTGATCCACACCAAGGTGGTGAGGGCGGCTTCGTAGCCATCGAGACGCGGGTCGATGTTCTCGTCGGACGACTGATTCATGTTCATGTTCGTGTTCTCCCACAAGCAGCTCTCTCGCTGCTCTCATTCTTCTGATAGGCGAAATCAGGCCGCCCGTACCTGATACACGGCGAAGGTGAGGTAACGCTTCGTGCCATCAGGCATGTCGACGTTCACGACAAAGCGGCCGTTCGACGTAGTGTTTCGGTAGATCCCGTCGACCCACTCGTACTTGTCGCCGACCTTCATCCTCACCTGCACCCGCGTGCCGAGCTGATAGTTCTTCAGCTCGGCAGGCGGACCAGGACGCTTCATGCCTGCGCGACCTCCTGATGCTGCGCGGGCTGGGTCTCCTTCTTCTGCTCTCGCAGGAAGCGACCGCGCGTGCGGCGGGCGTGGCCGAGCGAAGCGTTGGTGAGCTGCGCGAGCTGCTTCGAGCTCAGGTTCGGGTCGCGCTTCAGGTGCTCGACGATGAAATCGGTCTTGTTCATGTTCTCTTCTCCCTCAGTCCTCAGTCGGCGCCGCCCATCGGCGCCAGAAACCTTCTTGCTGCACGTTCTTGTTCAGCGTCCGTGAGGTCGCGGTCCTCACAGACGCAGCCGTAGTCCGTACCCACGACGTAGTCCGCATAGAGCGCTTCGCAAGTGCGAGCGCAGTGCGCGGCGTTGCTATCGAACACGATGATGGTGGCCAGGAGCACCACGACCGCGGCGAGCAGAAGGAACAGCACACGCGGAGTCGCGAAATGCTCGACCTCCCGCGGCACGTCCACCTGGATCTTCATCATCCGATGCCCTTGTAGTAGCCGATGTCGAGGAGCTCGTGACCGAGGTCTTCACGCGGGATGCCCGTGACCTCGGCCAGCTTGTCGAACCAGGTGGTGTTCGGGAAGTCCTCCTCGGGGTACTTCCGGACAGCCTCTTCGAGAGTGATGTAGCGCTCCCCCGTGTTCATCGTCACCCTCGTCGCCAGAACTGCCAGCCGCCGACCGCGTTGCCGTTGATGTCTCGGATCGTGCCCATCTCCTTGTACTCGCGGATCCGCGCGTCCTTCGGCACCGACTGCCCACGCTTCAGGCGGTCCGAGACGTCGAGCAGAGCGAAGGCCACGTCGCGCATCGTGCGCATGCGGTCGTCGCCGAGACGGATGCGAAGGACGAACTCGTCGCCCTCTCCCTGCACGGCCTCCTGCACGAGCGAGCGCAGCGTCTGTCGCTCGACCTCGGGCAGCTCGCGCTTGATGTGCTTGGCGTACGCATCGGCGAGAAGAGTCGAGACTTCCTGAGCGATCGCTTCGAGCTTGTACATCATCTCACTTCACCTTGTAGTTGTGGCCGACGGTCTGCGTCGGCAGGTCAGCACCACGCACGTGCGGCTCGATCCACTTCCGAGTACGCAACGTCCACCCAGGCCCATGGGCCTGGTTCCTCCAGTGCCCACGGACGAGCGAGCGGTACGTGTGACTGTACCCGCCCATGCCGCCACGACGCACGTGTTCTCGGAGCTCGTTGTCGATCGTCACGTCCGTGCCGACTTCGAAGACCCGGTCGTTCTTGAGCTTCTGGATGCGCTCCTGCACGTTCTTGCGCAGGTTCTTCCACTTCTTGCCCGCCTGAAGACGTTCGATCTCCGCAGTATGCGTGTGCTCGACCTTGACCTTCTCGGAGCCCAGGTAGATGCAGAAGTTGAGGACGAACTTCAGTAGGAACTCGCGCAGCTCGATGCCGTTGAGCTCTCGCTCTCCACAGCGCCCCTTGTTCAGCTTCTCCACCCTCGGGTCGCGGATCGAGGAGTTGAGCACCGACTCGATGTCCGTGCCCTCGTCCTTCATCACGTAGCTCATGAAGAGCCAGGAGTCATCGAAGGGGTCGCGACTGTTCTCGTTCGGCTCCGCGTAGCACTCGATCAGAAGCCGGCCGCCGAGCGCGGTCATGTCCGCGTCCTTGTCGCCGTGCTCGCGAGCGATCTCGATGGTGCGCTCGGTGATCTGCCCCCGTGCGACGGTGAGCGTTCGTACCTCGTGCCATCCAGTCTTCTTGTCCCAGAGGAAGAAGATGTTCGGCGGCATCTCGATGTAGAACGCATCCATCGGGAGGTGGAGGTCTCCGACGACCGTCCCCTTCAGGTCCGTCGCGATGAGCTTGTACGCGAGTGCGTCCGACGGACGAAACCAGTTCGAGCTGTCCGACACTTCGCGCAGCTTCATCACCATCCACGTCATCAGCGTGCTGTGCAGGTCCGCCCTGTTGCCGTGTGCACCGATGACGGCCTGGTACTTCCTGTCGGCGAGGAGCTCGCTGTACCAGTCGGGCGCCTTCATGCCGGCGAACATGGCGCCCGTCTCTTCACGGAAGCTCGCGGCCTCGCGAAAGATCGGCTGCTTCTTGTCGAAGCGCTCTTGCGCCTTCTTCAGCAGCTCGGTCATGCGGCGCATCGAAGCGGAACCGCGAACGAGATCCTCGGTGATGTACTGGTCGGACACCTCGACGAACCGCGGGTCATCGGGAACCGAGATGCCGCGTCGTTCGAGGTCCTGGCGCGTGATGATGATCGGGATCTGGTGCCCATCACTGCTGCCTTGCTCCACGGGCGTGTCGATACCACGCACGCGCTTCGGCACAGGCTGGTCCGTCAGCAGCGACGCGACCTGCATGATGTCCAACTTCGTGTTCGTGTTCATGTTGCTCCCGAAATAGCAGAAGGGGCTCCCCGAGGGAAGCCCCTTCGCTCACTTCATGCTCGATCAGCCGCCGAGCTGCTCCGATGCTGCCAGCGTGCTCGGTCTGATGAAGAAGTAGTTCTGCGTCCCTTGGCAGGAGAGCTGCACGAGTCCGAGACGCCGTGCCCTCTCCATGTCCATCGCACCGCCCCAGTCGTCGGGAATGGTGTCGCACGGACCCCAGCTATCCCACGTGTCGAGCGTGTACTGCACGACGACTCCGGCGCGCTCGTAGGTGTTCAACCACCGCTCCCTGTACGCCGCCCATCGTGCATGCGGTCTACGCTCAGACCCTTCTCGCGTGCTCACCCAGACTTCAGTCGGCCACTGCTCCGGCTCACGCCCTTGCGGGTTCAGCCCCCAGAGCCACGGGCGGTTGATGTCACCCTGCTGTCCGATGAGGCGACGTGCGTACGTGCGAGCTGCGCCGACGTACGTGCCTCCTTGGCGCTGCTGGGTACGAAGGATGACGGCATGGATGCCACGCATGTCCGCGTCTGCCTCCCAGCCCGCTTCGCTGACCGTGAGGACGGCGAGCGCGAGCTGTGGGGTCATGCGGATGCGGCGGTCCTCCTGCGCCACACCCGAACCGGACACTGCGAGCACACTCCCGACGAGCATCAACCACTTGAAGATCTTCTGCATGTTGTCTCCTGGGCCAGAAATGACGAAACCCCGCTCCGATTGCTCGGGCGGGGTCCAGTCAGTTCGAGTTGAGCGGCTAAGGTAAGCCGAGGTCGACGATCAGGCCAGCGCCTTCTTCGCCGCCTCCAGGTGCTCGATCGCCTTGCGCGCCTTCTTGATCTCCGGGCGATCGTCGTCGCCCTTCGCCTCGAAGCGCGCGATCATGTTCGCGAGCTGCGTGACCGACTTGTCGGCCTTCTCGCTGACGCGGTCGTTCACCGCGCTCGGGTCCTTCGAGTAGCGGTCGGCGTCGACGTGACCGCCGCGCGTCGCGCTGCGAGCCGGACCACCAGCGCCCGACGCGGGCTTCGGCGCCGCCTTCTTCGTCACCTTCTTCGCCGGCGCCTTCTTGGCGGCCGTCTTCTTCGCCGTCTTGCGGGATGCCATGTTCAGGTCCTCTTCTCTTCGGTGCAGGGTCTGTGGACGTGCGGGATACGACCGAACTTCTTGATCGCTTCGCGATGCTCTTCGGTCCCGTATCCAGCGTTCGTACCGAACTTATACTGCGGGAACTTCTTGTCAAGCAAGTTCATCTCGACGTCCCTGTGGAACTTCGCGAGGATAGACGCCGCACAGACAGCCGGAACGAACGTATCCGCCTTCGTCACGAACATCACCAAGATGCCAAGAGGACGAAGTTGCTCTCGCAGACCCGACGAGCCCTTGCCGTCGATGATGACTGCGAGCTGGTTCTTGTTGACGGTCTTGGGCAGGTACTGAAGCACTCCCCGCACTGAGCCCACGATCGAGTTCACCCAGGCGGTGGCCTGACCAACCCGTTCGATGTCTGCGACCGTGCCGGGCGTCTCCGCATGGCAGATGACAGCCTCGTCGATGAGCTCCACCAGCACGTCACGCTCGTGCATGACCGTCTTCTTCGAGTCCTTCAGCCCATCCATCGACCAGTAGCGGGAGGCCAGGACTGCGGACGAGAAGAACGGACCAGCGAAGGCTCCGGTGCCGCTCTCATCGACCCCGATGATGTGGGTCACCCTCGGGTTCGTGTTGTCGATGATCGTGTGTAGACGCTTGAGCATCTGCTCGGGCGTCTCATCGCCCGTGAGAGGTGCGGGCTGCTTGGCGAAAGGCTTCTTGTTCATTTCCAGTGCCAGAGAATGTTGAAGACGACCAAGAACATCAAGGGCACGCCGCACGATCCACACAGAGCGCACACGGCACCCAGGAGAAAGGAGAAGGCGTCGACGGTCACGCGACCATCGTACCGCCTTCACACGTACGAGTGATCCGTCTCCGTGCCCCAGAACTTCGTCCGAGACGCAACTCCCGACCCGATCCAGCGAGGATACCGGTAGGTCGGGATCAGAACATCGTCGAGAAGTCCCAGACGCTGCGCACGCTCGACACCTCGTCGCCACCAAGTCGACTCTCTCTCCGCCGGCTCGAAGGCGGAAGAGTTCATCCGCTTTCCATTCGGGAGGCGGTAGCGATCGACCTCGGTGACCTGCTGGTAAGCGTCGACCTCACGCAAGAAGTAATCGCTATCTGCGCCCATCTCTCGCGCCAGCGCCTGAGCGAAGGTCCACTCGAACGGCATGAGCAAGTAGCCCTCGCACAGCTTCAGTCCCGGCTTGCCAAGGATCACGTGAATGAACTCGTGAAAGACATCACCAGGCTCAGCGTCGTACGCGTAGACATACTTCTGCGACAGCGAGAATCCAGCACGGCCCTGTGGTCCCCACGAGAAGTCCTCGGGGAGGTCCTTCGGATGTTCGCGGTCGCGGTTAGCGACGGGATCCCACTGAAACCAGTCGATCTTGATGCCGTATCGACGGCCGGCCTCGATGACCACCGGCGTCATACAGTCGTCGCTCATGTGTACTCGATGACCTCGAAGTTGTACTCCTCGGGGAGGAATAGAAGAACGGGGATGCCGAGTTCCTGGGCGACCTCGACGAACTCCATGTCGTCGATGAAGTCGGGACTGCGGAGCTGGCTCGCGGTCGGGAAGATCCACAACGCATGGGCGTCGATGAGCGAGGTTGCATCCCGCTCGAAGTCGTCGAGCTTGCAGATCCTGCGTGCTCGGTTCTCCGGCGGTGTGCCGAACACTTCGACGTCGAACCCCAGCGGGGGTGCGATGCGCTCTGCGAACTCCTCGGGCCCGGCAATCATCCCACTCACGCGGAACGTCACCGGGCGACCGAGGGTCCGTAGGTCACACATCGAGTACTCGACGAAGTCGAAGTCGTAGCTGCTGCAACGGAGCCGCGGCCCCATCACAACGACGATAGGACTCGCATGCGGAGCGAGTACCTCGACGTGGCGCATGGTGGTCTCAGGCGTCGTGGTTGAGGCAGAGCTCGGCGAGATCGAGGACCTTCGCGAGGTCGTTCGGCTTGCCGTTCAGTGCCTTGCGTCCTTCGAGGATCGCGCGCTGCAAGATCGTACGCGGATCTTCGGGCTTCCAGATCCCGAGTTCCTTCGCTTCGAGCGACCGGCGCCGCTCGAAGATCCAGTCCTTCAGGTGCTGCTGCTCCGTGATCATGTAGATCTTCGCGGACTTCGTCTTCTCACGCCACTCCTGGTACTCGCTGGGACCGAAGCGGATGCGGCGGCCCTCGTCGCCGAGCTGCTTCTCGACGTTCAGGATGTTGGTCGTGACTTCACGGAGGCGCTCCTTGGCCTCCTTCATCGTCTGCGGCGAGTGGAACTGATACTTCTCGGGATGTCGGCCCGACCTCATCTGGTTCATGTTCGGTTTCTTTCGTGTTGGCTTCAGGCTCGGTACGGCGAGCCCTCACCGGGGAGCGGTAGCGCAGTAGGCACTGCGACACGTACGTATACCAAGAGACCGTTCTGCTTCGCGAGCTGAATCATGCTCTTGGTGCCCTTGGACGACCCGTCCCACAGCGCCACCAGCGCCTGAGCCTTGACCTTCGTGGCCATGAACTCGTTGCGCCGGTGTCCTGCTGACTTGCCGTACCGCTCCCAATCTGCGGGGTAGCGCTCCACCGGGATGTGGTACTTCCTAGCGAAGCGCTCCCCCAACGTGTCGGCACCTTGTGCGGTGCCGCTGATGACGGTCGTGAACCAGTAGCCGCTGCTCAAACAAGCCTCTTCTAGAACGTCGAAGTCGAGGCTGGTAAACTCGCGGCTGCCGGCGATGATGACGCGCATCTAGAGCTTGCTGATCTTGTTGTCGAAAGCCTTGTCGATCGCCTGACGCACGAGGAGCCGTACGTGCTCGTTCACGTAACGAAACTCCCCGTGCAGGCGAATGCACGTGCCCGTCGACGCGTAGATGGCGACCGGGTTGTCGGTGGACTTCCTGATGAGCTCGTAGCCGCCGGACTGCCCATGCCGACGAATCGCCACGATGTGGTCCTCGTACAGCAGTCCGTAGACGTTGTGGGGCTTGCCTCCCACCAGGAGAATGATCTCCAGAGAGGCCCGCAGGATCTCGGCACGTGCCCCGAAGGCGCTCACGTCTGCCGAGTGTACCCGAATCTTCTCGTCCATCAGTCGACCACTCGATCGAGCTCGCGACGCGTTGCCGCCGTCGCGTACTCCAGTTCCGAGTCCATCGCGGTGATGACGTTGCCGTTGAGCTGACGGAACTTCACCATCGCGCGCTTCCCGTTCGACGACAGCGAGGTCGACTGGACGACGCCCTCGGCGCCTGCGTAGGGCCCGGACTTGATGCGCACCTTGTCGCTCGGTCGGAAGCGACTGGTGCTCTTCGGGAACAGAGTGCTCGGGGCCACGGTCTGCTTGGTTCTCTTCTTGTTCATGTTCGTGTTGCTCCTACGTGATCGCCACCAGTACCGGCTGACCATCACGATTCTCGACCGACTCGATGGTCAGCCGAGAACCGTCGGTGAAGCTGAAGATCCACTTGTTGGCGAAGCCGGTGTCCACCTTCTCGACGACCTTGTTCTTGGCGATGCGGTTGACCAGCACCTCCTGCCTGGGGTCGACGAGGTCGTTGTGCTTCTCGACGAGGTCGAGGGACATGTTGTACGCCCGAACGAAGTCCACGCTCGCGAGCGCCGACATGTCCGAGATCTGGTTGCCCTCGATGTCCTCGATGATGCCGATCCAGTTGGTCGTGGCCTGTTCGTTCAAGCGCCACTCGGTGTCGAGATGCATGGGCAGCACCCAGCGCCTGCCCATGGTCTCGGGGTAGTTCACTCCGTTGCTGCTCGCGTCGACTTCCTTGTCGAGGTCTTCGAGGAAGTTCAGCAACTCCTCGTACTCCTCGCTTTCGAGCATGCCCAGCAACCACACGTCTTGTGCGAGCTCGGCGCGCACACCACGTGCGACGAGCGCCCCCTTGTAGAACGAGCTGAAGTCGAGCTCGTCGAAGAGTTCGACCTCGTCGCGCAACCACAGGACAGCCGCCCGCAGAGCACGGAGATCGGCCTTCGAGTAGCCGACACCTTCGAGAGGTTTGGCCTCCTCTTCCTCGACCGGCTCGTCTTCGAGCTCGTCGAGATCCGGGTCTCCGAAATCCGTCATGTTCATGTTCTCCTTGCGAAGTACCGCTACATCATCTTGATAGGTGATCAGCGACACCGCTTGAGCTGCGGCACCCCTTTCTCGTCGATCGACCAAGCGAGGTCTCGGTACTGCAAGCACAGCCGACGAGCCTCGGGAAGCGAGTAGCCATGCCGCGTCAGAACCGCGCTCTCACGACGCACGGACTCTTCACTGTCGCTGCCGTGCACGCAGTTGTGCATGATGATCCCATCTCTTGCGGCGAAGTCTCCGCGGATGGAGCCAGGCATTGCGTTGAGCGGGTTCGTCGCGCCCATCATCGCGCGCCACTTATCGATCGCATCGGGAGCCACGAGCGTGATCATGTACAAGCGGTCGCTGCACATGAACCGAACGAGGTCGTCGAAGAACGCCTTACCGCGGTGCTCCTCGTAGAACTCCATCGCCACATTGGGCCCCCACTGGGCGCAGCGAACGTCGGCGACGAAGAAGTTGTGCTCCATCCGAGTGATGATTCGGCCCGCCGTGCCCGCAGTGACTGCGTCGGGCTTGATGAGGGCGATCGTGTACTCCAGGGGCTCGCCGGTCAGGAAGTGCATCAGCCGTTCTCCTTGGTCGCGATCTTCATGTTCTTCGGGGGCGTCGGGATCGGACGACTCCACCACATCCCGCTCCAGGAGGTGCCAGGGCTCGTGCGTCGCCCGTAGCCCACGAGCGCTTCGTACACCGGGTGCTCCGTGCAGTAGTAGAAGCCTTCGAGGTGCTTGACGACCGTGAGCGGTCCGGTGACATCGCCGTCACGCGTGCAGACCCAGTAGCGACCTTCGGCTTGCGGCATGTGCCACTGCCACTCGCCGTCGAAAAAGCTCAGGGCCCCCGTCGCCCAGTTGTAAAGCGCGCGCAGCTCCAGGTTGGGCGTCGTGTCGTGGTGATACGCGTTCAGCGACTTGATGCGGTTGAACTGCTCGCGGGCCGTCTTTTCGTCCATCTACTTGATCTCCTGGACCGTGACACTGAACGTCTTGCCTTCGAGCAGCGCGATGACCTCGAAGCTGTTGTGGTCGATGCGCCTGACCTTCCACGGCCGATCGCGGCGGTGCTCTTCGGCATCGATGTTCGCGAGATCGAGCCCCGCGAGGAGAGCGCTCATCATGCGGCGTGCGTTCATCTCTTCCATGCTCGTGTTCTCCAGATGCAAGAAAACGCCGCACACCCGAGGGCATGCGGCGTTCGCTCGCGGACAGCTCAGAGGCTCTTGAACGCATCTTCGAACGTGTTGACGAAGCTCGTCACGTCGAAGATGCGCGAGGTCACCGCTTCGTACCCGTTCTCACCGCGGAACATGAAGCGCATGTTCCGTCCCAGCTTCTCCTCGCCCACGCGCAGGACGTAGGGGACGCGCAGCGACAGATAGACGTTGTCCAAGTTCAAGAACACGTCGTCGCCGTCACCATCGAGCCCTACGATCTGCGTGAAGGCGTCCCAGCGATCCGCAGCGGATGCGAAGTCTCTGATTCCGTGATCCACCAGCGCCTGATCGAAGTCTTCGTAGCGAACGATCGCGGGACCTGCGCCACCGTAGGCGGCGACCATCTTCCGCAGCGAAAGTCGCGACACGACATCGACCTGCTCGAAGAGGAGATCGCTGAGATCGACGTCGTGGTCGCAGCAGAACACGTTCTCGTCGAGGCTCTTGTAAAGCTTCCCGAACATGGCAGGCCACGGGAAGAGGAGCTCCCGCAGCTCGTGGTGCTGCATACGAGACGGGAGCCACGCGGTCCCATCCCAGGTCTCTTCCACCTTCACCGTGCTCAGCGCCTTACTAGCGTCGACGGCGACCTTCGTGTACGCCCGCATGCGATCGAAGAACGTGCTGTTCTCGAACAGCGGGATCATGCAGATGAGCGTGGTGTCTTCGCAGTCACCGATGTGCTGATCGACCGGGAACAGGAGGAGCGCCTTGGGGGTCTTCAGGTCAGTCATCATCTACCTCAGTGTCCGTAGTTGAACCCGACGGCGTACAGCTTGCCGTTGATCTTGAGAACCGTGTCGTAGCTGCCGCAGCACCCGCTCTCCTTCGCTTTGCGGTAGCGCTTCATGTGCTGGCGGCTGGTGACGAGTGCGACCCGCTCGTTATCCATGTAGTCGTAGTGCTGCTTGCACTCTACGAAGTGCTGGCGGATCAGCATGCAGTCTTCCGGCGGGTACACGCGGTCCCACGAGAACGCAGCGCCCCATACCTTGATGTTGTTGCGTCGCTCTCGAATGAAGTCCCAGAGGTCTCGCCAGATGTACTCAGGTGCTGTCTGCTTGATGAACTCGAAGTGCGCGCGATAGTCGAAGTTCGGGTCGTCGTACTTCGGTCCCGTCTTGCCCTCGGTCCATTGGTTCCAGGAGCGGCCTGCGTGATTCCGCTTGGGCGGATCATGAGGACCGACCGAGATGCGCCACTCGGCGGCTCCCTCGACGAGCAGCTTGCTCGTACCCGGCTTGAGTCCAAGCACCAGATCGATCGCGGGGAGCTCGTACTTATCGAGCCCACGAACACTGTTGGCGACCATCCACACGTTGAGCGGCGTGAGGACCCGAAAATCTGCGTTCCGACCGTAGCGACAGAAGGCTCGGATGATCCGATCCCTGTCGTCGTAGAGCCACCAGCACACGGAGTGACGCGTCGAGTAGCGATGCCAGTTCAGGGAGCTGTGCTCTGCGCGCCATTGCATCTCGTGGTCGATCTTGGATCTCATCGTACCTTCGTCTTCTTCGCGAGCCAGAAGCTGAACATGCATCCGATCCACGTGCCGAACATCAGGAAGACCCGCGACAGGTCGCCGATGAGAAGAAACATCGAGGCGATGAAAAGGAACCAGCAGTGAACGATCGTCCGGCCCTTCTCCTCAGACGTCATCTCCCACTTCTTCGGCGACGTGACCTTCGGCGGGTCAGGACTGCGGTACATCGTCGTCCGGCAGGTTGATGCACTCCTCGTGGGCGCTGCGTTCGTGGGTACCTGCGTAGCGCTGCCCTCGCTCGATCTTCTTGCCGCACAGACCACACGATGCGACGTGGGTCAGCTTCGCAGTCTTGAGGGGCTTGGTCTTGAGCTTCTTCTTCAAGTCCGCCCGATGCTTGGCCTTGGCGCGCTCACGAGCCTCGGTCTCTTTCTTCTCGTCTTCCTCTTCGAGCTGCTTGATGAGCTCCTTCGGAATCTTGTACCCCTGGAGCTCCAGCTCTTCGATGAGGAGCGTTCGGAACTTGCCAGAGGAGCTGCGCACCTTGTCGAGGGCATGCTCCTGGTCCCTGGTGCTCTCCGCCGACATTCGTGCGAAGTAGCGCGTCGCGTCGTCGCCGTAGTAGGTGACCTTGTTGCCCGTCCGAACCACACCGTGCTTCATCACTTCTTTCCCTTGTTCTTGTTCTGTTCGAAGTGTTTGATGGTGATCTCGCTGAGCTTCCTGATCTCGTCCTCGGTGATTGAGTACTTCTTCATGTTGGCGGTAGGTGCCGTCAACCACGTCTCGGACGGGAAGTGCATCTGGAAGTTAGGTACGTTTCCTCCAAGGGCCTGAAGGATCACGCAGCCGGGACGCTTGAGTTCTGCGTCGTAGAGGATGGTGTACTTCATGTTCTCTTTTAGGGATGGAGTTCCCCTGTTCTGATAGCAAAAAGAAGGAACAGGCTGGTGCCTGCCCCTTCCCGCTCACCGCAGAGGTCTCAGAGCGAGACGTCCGCAGGAGCTGCATGCGCAGTGAAGGTACCGTCGCCGAGCTGACCGGAGGAGTTATCACCCCAGCAGACGACACCGTCACCGCGAATCGCGCACAGGTGGTTCGCACCACCCGCGAGGTCGCTGAGCCCATCGACCTCGATGTACGCGTCGAAGGTCCTGGTGCCCGTGAAGTCGCTGTGGTCCAGGCAGCGAACACCAGGGCGGCCAGTTCCATCGTCGCGCCGCGTCGTAAGCATGCAGATGTCACCACCTGCGATTTCGAGCTCCGTGGAGTACGACGAGAGGCTCGTCTGTCGTCCTGCGAAGCCCGGAGCGTTCCAGCACACGCTGCCTCCCGTGGAGGTCTGCCAGCACGCCAGGTTCACGTCGATGTCGCCACCGACGCGCACGACGTCCGTTGCATCGTAAGCGGCGCCCGCAGGCACCGCTTCCCAGAAGTCGCGCAGCTCGTAAGTCGTCGGCATGCCAGGACGCACGTTCGCCTGGATGTCGAAGAACCAGAGCGCGCCGGTGTCGAGGATGTAGCCCTGACCCATGCGAGCGATCGGAGCAGGAGGGGCCCACTCCAACGACGAGGCACCCAGACGGAGTTCCAGCCGCCCATCCGAGCGACGAACCCAGCCCGCACCCGTACCAGCGAGCCGCGCATCGATGTGCGTGTGATCGACCACACCCGAAGCGCGCCAACAGAAGATGTGGTGGTCCGTCGCCAGCCCGCAGTTGGCGTAGATGTCGATGGCCTGGTCGACATACTGCGGCGTCGCGACGCCGTCGCCCCAGCACCACATCTGGTCACGGTCGTCGAGTGCGCACGTCGTGTTACCGCTCGCCGTCAGCGCTACCGGGCGTCCGAAGACCGGAGGACCTGCATCCACACCGGCATCGGTTCCGGGAGGGGTTCCGGCGTCGGGCATCGGGGCGGCATCAGGAGCGCCCGCATCAGGCGTACCAGAGTCCTCCATCGAAGGAGCTCCCGAATCTCCTTCTCCCGCTCCTCCATCCACCGGTCCCAGTCCTCCATCCCGTGCATCCTCCACCTCCCCGTCAGTCATCGAAGCGTCGGCCATGGGCTCCGCGTCGGGAGCCCACATCCCTGCATCGGTCATGGGCTCCACCGGCGCGATGTTCTCGCTGCACCCCATGAGCACCGCGAACATCAACACCACCACGCAGAACTTGTTCATGGCTTTTCGCCTCCTTCTTCGCCTTTCTTATAGGGTTTTCTTAGGGCTTCTTCCCTCGCTCGTTGCTCAGCCGAAGCTCTTCGAGCACGAGCTCGCGTTCTTGGTCGACCTTCTTGAGATCGATGTCGAAGAACTTGGCGAAGAGCTCTTCGTACCGCATGGGCACCGACTCGTACGGGCTCGCGTACACACCGTTGCTCTTGGTGCGAACACAGATGCGCATGTCGTTCTGTTCGAGCCAGTCGACGAACTCGGAGAGCAGCATCGACTTCTCGCGAACCGCGCGCATCTTCTCCAGCTCCGGGTAGCGCGGAGGATCTGCGGGGCGAAGGCGCCCGCAGTTCTTGCAGGGATGCGACTCGACGAGAGTGCGCCCGTTGTCGCAGTACCCGCAGTAGTTCTGTTCGGTCATCGCTCGTGCGGATCTCCGGGCTTGCCACCCGGCGTGTTGTAGGAGCGCGTCGGCACCGGAGGTCCCATGCGCTCCCAATCATCGGCGGCCGCCTTGTAGA